>Ga0315902_10001292_pt1 | contig 40373 bp, 33 predicted proteins | sample LakEriMetagenome_9_FD_203523 | JGI IMG/M metagenome (GOLD analysis project Ga0315902, IMG submission 203523) | Freshwater fungal communities from buoy surface, Lake Erie, Ohio, United States - Buoy 12 MA117 | ecosystem: Environmental > Aquatic > Freshwater > Lake > Lake biofilm | place: USA...
GAATGGAAAGAATAAGTCTACAAAGACTATATTTATCAGCATGGCTAAAAAAGCATATCACGGCGGTGCATTTTTCAATGCCATCGGTAATGAATTTGCAACCTTAGAGAAAGTAAAAGATATTATCAGTGCAGATGTGTTAGATGCCTGGTTCGAGCCCTCTCCAAAAGTATCTTCCAAAATCAAAGAATATTTATCATTCAGCCTTAAGACCTCACCTCCCACTCAATGTGAAGGGTTAATCAAAGTAATATCAAAGGTTCGAAAAGTTCCTAAATCCAATATAATTGTGGGGGGTGGCTCTTCTGATTTAATGTTTGCATTCTTTCCGCGGATTTTAAAAGAAGATGAAAGCGTACTGATTCTTGATCCATCTTATGGTGAATACGCGCATATATTTAAACATATCACTAAAAGTAGAATTGTTAGACATCAACTGAAAAAAGAAGATGATTTCAATATTAATTACACTGAGCTCGCACAGCAAATAAAAAGCGAATCCCCAAATTTAGTAGTACTGGTTAATCCAAACAGTCCGACTGGAAAGTATTGGGGGAAACAACATATTCTAACCCTAGTAAAGCGTTTTCCAAAAGTTCTTTTTCTTATTGATGAAACATATATTGAATACATTGACAAAAACTTATCGCTTGAAAAAGAAGCAGTAAAAATTCAAAATTTAGCGATTATCAAATCAATGTCAAAAGTTTATGCACTCAGTGGAGCACGAGTAGGCTATATGGTGGCGCATATAAAAATAATCGATAAAGTAACTTCCTTTATACCTCCTTGGTCGGTAAGTTTAGTTGCCCAAATAGCGGGCGTTGAAGCAATAAAAGACCCTGTATACTATTCAAAAAAATATGAAGAAACGCATGTACTACGTAAAAGCATGATTGCAGAGCTCAATAAAATTCATTCCATTAAAATATATGACTCAACTGCAAATTTTTTTCTTATTGAGCTTTTGGATAAAAAATTTAGAGCTGATCATATTATACAGAAATTAAGAAAGCAGAATATTTTTTTGCGAGACTGTACATCTATGAGCCTACAGTTTAAAAATAATTTCATACGAGTTGCTGTAAAAAACAAAACAACAAACAAAATCATTATTGACGCACTCAGGAGATTGCTTGCCTAGATATAAGCGTTCGGAAACAACCTCAACTTCTTTAAAATCAGAGAAAATTTGTAATTTTCAAAAAGGCCTTTATTTTGTCTAATAAACAATTGGATAAAAAACAGTACATATTACTTTTTGCGTTGGTATTGTGTATCCAGATTTTATTTGCACAATCTCCTGGAGGGATTTCTGCAAATAATAAAATGTGGGTAAAAAGCGATAATGGTGTAACTACCACTGGAACCACCGTTACCCAATGGCAGGAGTTTTCTGGCGCGGGGGTAACCGGCAACTTTACTGTCCAACCGCTTACCGGTACGCCCAATGTACAGAGCGGCCCAACATTCATTCCGGCGGGTATAAACTTCAACCCATACCTCAGCTTCAACGGAACTAACAATTCTCTTTCTAGTATTAATGGTTTTTTAGGCACCTCTTTAGTTAGCAATAGTAATGTAACCGTGTTCCAGGTATTAAATCTAAAAGGAGGCGTTGTGTGGCTTAAGTGGGAGACTGACTTTACCGGCACCAATGCTCGTCTGGGTTTTGAAAACTCAGCAGGAAAACTTCGATTTGATTTTCCTAAAGCCGTTCCTGCCACGGCGGGCCAGAATGTGGGTATTACTTCTATTTTAAATAAGCATACCTTATCTACAGCGTATGTAAATGTGAACACCTCCGTGAATCGGCTTAATGGTGCAGATGACCGGGTAATGGCTATCCCTGGACCCGGCAATTTTGCAGCAGCAACTACCAAACTTGTTTTAGGTAATGAAGTCCTGCTAAATCTTCCTTGCCAAATTGATCTAGCCGAGATAATCATCTACTCAAATTCTCTAACGACTACAGAAATAAATAAGATTGAATCCTACCTCGCGGTCAAATATGGCTTTACCCTCAACCAACTTGCTGTTAACAATAATAACTATACCGCTACCAATGGTACTATTACTTGGGACAGAACATTGAACAGTAATTACTCAAATGATATTACAGGAATTGGCAGGGATGATGCTACTGCTCTTTCGCAAAAGCAATCCAAATCAATCAACCCTACCGCTTTGGTCACATTACTCAACGGAACGTACCCTGGGGGATCTTTTCCAGCAACTAATGCCGCAAACTCTAATACGTTTAGTAATGATTTATCGTATTTACTGACAGGTGATAATGGCGCTGATACTTCACTGATCATCTGTCAAATGAATAACCGCTTAACAAGAATGGCAAGGGTGTGGAAGGTGCAAAACACCGGGTCAGTAGGTAATGTTACGGTAGCGCTGGATAACAATATATTACCCTGTGTAAAAAATATGTTGGTCTCAACAGATCCAACATTCCCTGATAATCTGACCACCGTGATACCCATGACGAGTGGCACTTATAAGTATGCTGTTGCTAGTCTTACCAATGGTCAGTATTTCACTTTTGCTTCTGATTCACTACTGGTTCCTCAGTTGGTCAATTTACAAACCTGTCCGGGGAATAGCGTCACCCTGAGCATTCAAAACCCGCAGGACTGCGCAAGTTATCAATGGTACGGCAGCGCCACAGGAGGGACTACGCTGGCCACAGGCAGTAGTATAACTATCAACCCCTTTTTGGCGGACACCACTTTATATGTTAGTGTAATTGGCCCAGGTAACTGTTTATTTGACAGCCGTACGCCTGTAAGTGTTACGCAGAATAATGTAACATCGCCGCTAGCAAATGCAGTATCGATTTGCACTGGCAATACAGCTACTTTACAAGTACAAAATCCGCAGGCTGGTATAACCTACAATTGGTATGATGCCGCTACCGGAGGCAATCTGTTGAACACTGGCACTTCATATACTACTATTGCATTAAGCGCTAACGCTACTTACTTTGTACAGGCCACCACTGCAGCAGGATGCAACAGTCTTCGTACAGCAGTAAACGTTAGCATATTCCCAACTACCGCAGCGCCAGGAGTAGTGTCCCCTGTAACCATATGCCCAGGTAGTTTTGCCAACCTTCAGGTGCAACCAGTTACAACTGGTTTTAATTATAGCTGGTACAGCACCTCCACGGGAGGAACTGCAATTGCCAATGGACCTACTTATAATACACCAGCACTTAGTGCAAACCAGCTATATTATGTAGAAGCCATCAGTAACAATGGCTGTTTAAGTGCAGTGAGAAGTCAAGTGCAGGTTAATATCGATCCGCCTCCAGCAGCGCCAGTGGTAATAAGCCCGATAAATATTTGTCCCGCCAGTCCTGCAAATCTTCAGGTGGAAAATCCCCAGACAGGTATCGCCTATCAATGGTATAGCACTCCAGGTGGTTCTGCTTTAGGAACGGGGGCAACGTATACAACAAACACGCTTTCTGCAGCTGCAACCTACTATGTTACTGCCGCAAATACCACAGGCTGCAAAAGTGGGAATACCAGCATCCAAGTGAATCTCTGGCCGCAACTACCCTCCCCTCTTGTCAGTGTTGCCGATAGTAATCTGAGCAGTATTACCTATACCTGGAATCCAGTTGCCGGCGCTACCGGCTATCTCGTATCAACAGATGGAATAAATTATGGTCCGCCAAGTATTGGCAGTACTGGCACTACGCATGTGGTTACCGGACTGACCCCTTCACAAAGCGTTACGCTATTTGTAATAACCACGCAAGTTCCAGCTTGTCGGAATAGTAATCCAGGCACTGCAAGAGGTTCAACTTGGCCTAAAATGACCTCAGTATATGTACCATCAGGCTTCACCCCTAACAATGACGGTCTCAATGATATATTACGGGTGATTGGAACCACCGTAAAAAAATTGGAATTCAGTATCTATAACCGTTGGGGAGAGCGGATCTTCTATACAACTAATATCCTTCAAGGTTGGAACGGCACCGTAAAAGGCATACAGCAAAGTACGGGCACATACGCTTATTATTTAAAAGCAGAATTGTTGGATGGCAGTATTCAAATCAAGAAGGGAACAATCACTTTGATCCGCTAATACATTGCTTTCCATTGGAAAGTAAATTAGTCAACTTCTTGTCTGGAACGCCCAAAAAAGATCTGAAAACCTAAAGGGAGTAAAAATAAATAAACCACCCAAGGTGTTCTAAGCATAGAGATAGGAATAATACACATATATATCATTATGGGCAGAATGATTCTCCATTGCATATTTTTATAAAGTTTTTTATCGACATATGGTTGAATATACTTTCTACGCCAGGAATAGATCAGCATCATTAAATGCCAAAAACTAACTAAAATTAAATTGATGCTGTATATTATTACACTGATTGAACTATATAGATAATTAGCTAGAAATCCAGAAGAAAAGGGTATCAAACAAATAAACATCAAAAAGAAAATGTTGAGCCAGATGCTCATTTTATCAACTTTCTGAATATGATGATGGTTATAATGTGTATCAACCCAATATGCCCCAACGATTATAAATCCCAAAAAAAAGATAAATAGCTTAGGTAAAATCTGATCCCATAAAAACCGCTTCAAACCTTCGTCATTTTCATTCGCTGGTACCACTAACGTAAATGACAGAATTGTAATTACGATGGCAAAAACGGAGTCTGATAATGACTGTATTCGGCGCACATCTAAACTTAAATGTGGCTCTACTTTTTTTGAGTCCATAGACTAAAGTAAAAAGCTACTCCATATAAATCAATGATGAATATCACACATAAAGGCGCAACTTATTTTCAATACTTTCGCATTTCATTGCTTACCTGTAATCGAAATGCTAGTGAGGAGTATTGTCAATTTTTTACAACAAACAAGATATTGCAAGAACAGCATTTACGTGTTTGACTGAAACAGTTTTGGGGGAGATGGAAAACTTTTTAACAATTCCAGCGCTCCCTTCAAATTACAGAATTATCTTAGCAGTGCTGAATTAAAAAATCAAAGATTTTACACATGAAACCCTTTATTACTTTTTTTGCGACAATTTTAACACTAATCTTAGCAAATACAACCGGAAACGCACAATCGAATAATAGGCAATATGCAGATACAGTTAAAGCCACTACATTCAAAGTAAAAGGAATTACGTGCGCGAACGATGTCAAAACTATTGCCAGCAACATAGAAAAACTATCCGGCGTAATTAATTGCAAAGCCGACAAACCAGGTGCTACAACTAGTTTTGAATTGATGTTTAATCCTGCAAGAGTTACAGAAAAAGAGATAGTAGCTGCGATTGAAAATACAGGCGGCTGCGAAAACCCTAATGATAGGCCGTACAAGGTTAAGCAATAGTCCTCCATGAAATATTGGGTAGCGCTTCTAATACTACTTGTTCCATTCCTGAGCAAGGCACAACGAATCACCGGGAAAGTAACCAATTCAGAAAATGAACCGCTTGGAGGAGCCACGATACAATGGCTAGATTTGAATCAGGGAACGTTTACTAATGGTACAGGTATTTTTGAATTGAAAAAATCACCTAAGCTACCCCACAAACTGATAGCAAGCTTTGTAGGATATCAATCGGATACAATACTGATCGCTTCACCTGATAGCGATATTATTTTTAAGCTCAAGCCAAACAAGCGTCTCAGTGAAATTATTATTGAAAGCCAGCGAGCTGGCGTAATTATATCAGATAACAAAGCAATTAAGGTTGAGCAAATAACGCAAACAGAACTTCGAAAATCAGCCTGCTGTGATTTAGCCGGTTGTTTTGAAACACAAACTACGGTGCAACCACAAACTACTAATGTGGTTACCAATGCAAAAGAATTAAGAATTCTAGGTTTATCTGGCGTATATAATCAAATACTGGTGGACGGGTTTCCAGTTATACAAGGACTTTCCTATACCTATGGCATCAGTAGCATCCCTGGCACCGTGGTAGGAAATATTTATGTGGCAAAGGGAGCTAATAGTGTTCTTCAAGGATTCGAAAGTATTAGCGGACAAATTAACGTAGAAACAAAGGAGCCTGATAATACAGATAAGTTATACTTCAATGCGTATATGAACAGCTTTGGTGAAAAACATATTAATACCAATTACGCTGTAAAGAAAAATAAATGGAGTAATCTAACGGCTGTTCATATCGTGCAACCAGCCAATAAGGTAGACCGCGACAATGACAATTTCCTGGATCTTCCTCGCCTCAGACGTTACCTACTCATGAACAAGTGGAAATATGGAAACGAAAATAGTTGGGGCTGGAGTAGCAGAGTGGGACTACGATTTTTACAAGAAAGAAGAATTGGCGGTCAAACTAATTTTAATTCGAAAAGGGATAAAGGAAGCACCACCGTATATGGTCAGTTCGTGAATATCAATCAACCTGAATTTTGGACAAAAACAGGTTACCGATTTGACGACAAACATGCTATAACTGCTTTCTTATCTAGCTTTTATCAACAACAAAATTCCTATTTTGGCACAGTTCGTTATGATGCAAATCAAACCAATGTGTATGCTAACGTGCAGTATGAATTAACCTATAAGCGACATCAACTTAAAACAGGTTTTAGCTATCGCTTACTACATCTTCGAGAAAATATTGGATTCACTGATCAAGTACTAGTAAGAACATATGGTGGCAACTACAACCGTAAAGAAATGATTCCTGGCGCTTTTGCAGAAAATATCTTCAAGTTAGCAAACGGGAAAATTACTTGGATTACTGGAATAAGAGGAGATCAACATAACAAATTTGGATTTCAACTAACACCTAGAACATTGGTGAAGTATGATATAAGTCCAACACTAATTTTACGAGCCAGTATTGGAACTGGATGGCGGACAGCTAACCTTTTTAGTGAAAACATTGGGCTGTTAGTAAGTTCGCGCGACATAATTTTTACAGAGACCTTAGCACCTGAAAAAGCACTCAATTCAGGAGTCAACTTGACAAAAAAATTTGAGGCTGGATCAAAAAATATTTCCGGCTATCTCAGCATAGACTTTTATAGAACCAGCTTTAGTAATCAAATTTTCCCCGATTACAATACCAGTCCAACTAAAGCAATCATTAAGAATTTTACCGGGACAAGTATCAGTAATGGCTTGCAAGCTGACTTGCAATTACATTTTTTTAATACACTTGAATTTAAAACCGGGTATAATTTTCTAGATGTCTACAGGATTACCGAGTCAGGCAAAGAGCTCCTACCCTTCAATCCCAGACAAAAAGTGTTAACATCGCTCAGTTACCGACCACCCCAAAAACCATTCCAGGCAGATTTGAATATCCATTGGTATGGAAAGCAACAGCTACCAAATACTAAGTCAAATCCAACGCAATTTCAACGGCCTGATTTTTCGGAAGCCTATACGGTACTAAACACTCAATTTACATATACCTTCAAACGTATTGAGCTATATACCGGTGTTGAGAATCTTTTTGATTTTAGACAATTACAACCCATTATTAGTTGGGAAAATCCGTTTAGCCCATATTTTGACACCTCCTCCGTTTGGGGGCCTACACGTGGAAGAGAAATTTATATAGGAGTTCGTTTGAAAATAAAAGAAAACAAAGACTTATAACTGACTTTTCAAGGTTATAAAAGCTGTTCTCCCATCGGCAGGCATAGCTCCAGGTCCTGGATAGCCCCCCGCCCTTCGTGTAAAATAAACAGCATCTGCCAGGTTATTGATACCCATTGAAAGTGACCAGCTTTTATCAATGGGAAAAGATAAGGTGATATCAATGACGGTGTAAGCGGGTATCCAACCATTCTGACCATTTGCACTGGACTGTCTTGTGTTATTTGCATCACTATAAGTGCCGCTGGTGTAACTTAGTTGACCGGTAAATTTTATAGTATTGTATTGCAATGTAGAACCTGTGCGAATCGTATGGCGGGGAGCGTTTTCAACCTGATTATTATTGAGATCAGTTTTTACAATCGTATTGTTCACTACACGCGTAAGTTGAAACTGTGCGTAGCGAGCATCTGTAAATGCATATGAAAGATATTGGCTCCAACGCCATGGGGTATTCATTGATTTACCTAGCTGACCCTGATATTCTCCAAATAACTCCAACCCTTTTGCATTACTAGCACCAATATTGGTACGCAAATTATACCGCACACCCGGTGCTTCTTCCTGCAATAGATTTCCAATACGATTTCCATAGTGTAAAAGATATACGCTGGCGTCCACATAAAATTGCTTACCAAACTTTCCTCTTACTCCTAAATCAGTGTTAAAGCCTCTAGCATCTTTTAAAGCGGGGTCAATTCGGTCTGAACCAGGAGGTGTGCTCAAATCAGAAAAAAGAACTGGGCGGTATGCTTGAGTAAAATTTGCATATACCTCAACTTTATTATTCATGTGATACTCCAACCCCACTCCTCCTAATAAAAAACCTCTTGTCTTTTCTTGGCGAATTAAATTAACGGGGACGCCATTTTGCAGATTGTGCTGCCCACTAGCCGCACCAGTTACCCACTCGTAACGAAAACCTGGTATCACCAATAAACGAGTACCCAATCTAAAAATCTGCTCTGCAAACAATGCATAATTAGTACTGTTAAAATCAATATCCCGGATCCAGGTGTCATTTTGAACTTGTAATGCGTAACTAGCGCCCGTGTCTCCTTTCCCATCTGCCATTAATCGATTTGTGTGCCCAACAAACCGACGCAATCCAACAGCCAAGGTAGCGGTAGATTTATTGATTTTATAATCGGTTATCCATCTCCACTCGCCACCCCAATTTCTATAGAGATCAATATTAACATTTCGAGGAGCAAAACCTCTAGTGGCACTTAGTATGGTGTCCGGCTGTAGGATTCCCGTAACTGGTAAAAAGCCCACACTATTTCGATCGCCCAATAAACCAAATAACTTTAACTCCATTCTAGAGCTTACACTCAGTTCATAACGAGAACGCCAGGCAAAAGTTGACCACTCGATGTCCATCCAGTTTCGATGACGAAGGCTTTGACGGTTATCCTGCTGAATCTGCAAATCACTTAGTCCACCTGGTTGCTGACTTCTTATGTGCGAACGCATGTATTCCAATGTGGTGGTAATTTTTTCTGTAGGACGATAAGAAACTGTAACAAAGCCAGCATTGGTGTAGTATTGACTATTGGCCCGATACCCATCAGCTTGCCGACGATCAAAAAAAGCAAAGTAATTCCACTTACCTGTTTGACCTCCGGCACCGGCATACAGATTAGATAAACCAAAGCTACCTATGGTTTGCTGCGTTTCAACTTGAAAAGATTTTTTAAACTCACTGCCATCGCGAAGTATATAATTCAACATTCCTCCAAACTGTGGACCATATTGAAGTGCCCCATGCCCGCGAATTATCTCGATCCGTTGTACTGCTTGTAGCTGTGGATTATAATAAGCTTCTGGGTACCCATAAGGATCAGCCGCAATATCATAACCATTTTGACGAACATTGAACTCCCAACTACGATTAGGGCTTAATCCTCTTGTAGCAACTCCAATTTGAATGCCGCTTCCATCATTCTCCCAAATATGAATCCCCGGAATTTTAGCCATCACCTGTCGCATTACATTGCTAGTGATATTACCCTCCACATTCTTCATCACTAAAAGGCTAGACTTTTTCCCAGCATAAATAGCCGTCCCCACAATTTCTGGGATTTGCTGTAAGTCTGAACGATTGGCTCTACCCACCAATGTTATTTCTGCGAGATATTTAATATGCATACTATCCTCGGAGGTAGTATGTTGCGCAAATAGTCGAGCCGAAAAAGCAATAAAGAATAAACAAAAAAATATTACCCTAAAATTCACGCCGCAAATTGCAGCGTTATTGCTTTTGAACAAAGCGCTGTATTATTATTTTTCTGTTTTCGTAAACGATTTTCCTGATTACGTAAATCACGCTTTGCTTGTCACATAATTGTAAAATCTAATTCTCCTCATTATGTTTTACAATCGTATGATAAATCAGAACGGAGGGTAGTTGAAATTTGCGTCCCCATGCGGATATGTGCTGTTGTGTTATCGATTTTAGCCGCTACGCAAGTAATGGCGCAATCAGATACTCTTCTATCGATGGAAGAAGTGGTGGTGACTGCTACCCGACAGGAAAGACGTTTAGGAAACGTAACTATTCCGGTAAATCTTATTCAACGAAAACAAATTCTGCAAGCCGGATCATTGCGGCTTCGAGACATTTTACAAGAACAACCCGGAATTCAATTAACCTCAAACTTTGGTACAGGAATTCAAATGCAAGGGCTAAACCCTGAACATACGTTGATCCTGATTGATGGTCAGCCCCTGGTTGGAAGAACCTCAGGTGTTTTAGATGTAAGCCGAATTGCGCTAGCAGGAATAAAAAGAATTGAAGTAGTCAAAGGACCCTCCTCCAGCTTATATGGCTCTGAAGCGATGGCCGGTGTTATTAATCTAATCACGGAAAATCCTACTCAACCCTTGTTGGAAGTCTCGCTTCGCTATGGCGTGGCAGACCCGGATCAAGGATGGGGAATTCCATTCAAACGCAACAGCTTTCAACAAACAGAAGCAGATCTACAAGCCACGTACTTTATTGGAAAACTAAAGGTGCGACATAGCAACAACTTACTTTTTGCAGATGGTGTGAGCTTCAGGCCTTTTTCACAAGATCGGATTCCAAGACCTATTCACCGCATCACACATCAAACGAGTATTCAACAAAATCTAGGCAACAGAGCAGAATTCAAGTTACTCGCTCGTTATAATCAAGATAGATTTCAACAGGAATTTTCGGTTCGTAACAATGGAGTAACCATTGACTCCTATGGCCGGGAATTAAATAATGAATTGAATATCCAGCCTACCCTTTTCATTCGGCTTTCTGAAAAAATACGATTGTATACAAGAGTATATCTAACTAGTTATAATGGCGATCAAAAACTACGTTTTGTTCAAAAACCTGATAGTAGCTACCTAGATCGTTTTGAACAACGCTTGTTTCGTATCGAAGAGCAGGTAGATATCAAAAAGAATAACTATACTGTAACAGCAGGAGTGGGTTTTCAATTGGAACAAGCCAATTCAACCCGGTATGATGCGCTGGCCAATCAAAAGCAAAACAATGTTAACTATGTATTTGCACAATGGGAATTAAATGCTGGTGAAAAATGGATTAGTATTTTGGGAGCAAGATATGATCATCACGCATTATTTGCAGGAGCTCTAACACCTAAATGGTCTTTACGGTATCAAGCCAAACCAAATCTTTCGTTCACAGCCTCGATTGGACAAGGCTTTAAAGCGCCTGACTTCAGACAACTCTATTTAAACTTTACAAATAATGCAGCGGGAGGATATTCTGTATATGGCACACAAGATGCCATCCGAGTAATCAATGAATTAAATAGGCTAGGACAAATCGCAGAACTCAAACCCGATTTCACAAAACTAACTTCACTTCGCCCAGAGCATTCTACCGGGATTAACGTGAGCATGCAGTATAATCCTACTCCGGCAATCACCTCCCAGCTCTCCGTATTTAGAAACGATATTCAATCCTTAATTGACGTTCGGCAAGTGGCCACTAGAACTGATGGTTCGCAACTGTTCAGCTATCTTAATGTTAATCGCGCCTTTACACAAGGGCTAGAAACCTCATTACAGTGGCAAGTACACAAAAACTGGTCCATCAATAGCGGGTACCAACTTTTAATTACTGGCGACAAAGAAGAATGGGAGGAAATTCGGCAGGGGAAAGAATATGTCCGAGAATTAAATGGAAGCAGCCGGGTGATGAACAAAAAAGATTATGTCGGCTTACCAAATAGAAGTAAACATCAAGGACAACTCAAGATTAAATACGAGGACACTAAAGACCGTTATGTATTTATGCGCTTGCTGTATCGGAGTCGCTGGACAGTGGCGAATAGCAATGGTAATGGAGTACATGATATCCAGGATGAGTATGCTAATGGCTTTGTGCAACTCTATATAGCCGGAGGTCTTCCAATAAATAACACCATTTCACTTCAAGCGGGTATCGACAACCTATTAAACTATCAAGATATTTTTTACCTACCGAATCTGGCAGGCAGAACAGTTTTTGTTACCATTCGGACAAGATTTGAGTCCAAACAAACCAAAAGAATTAATCATCCTTAAATAAAACACGTATGAGAATCATCCTTCTTGCTATGGTTGTATTGCTAAGCATTACTTCCTGTGAAAAAGACAAGTTGCCAAAAACGGTCGATCAAAGAGCGTATGCAATTGAAACAATTGGTAAAATCACCACAGTAAAAAACCTGCCAGCTGATACGATCATTGGCACCAACTCTACAGGTCAGCCTATTGGCGCAGGACGTTATAGTTTTTTTAGTTTGGAAACTGGACAATGGATTTCCAATGCAGATTCAAGCTCTACTCGCTGGGATCTTGCATTTGCAGGAACTACCATTCGTATCAATAATGCAACCAGTGGACCTGGTGCCGGCGGAGCCTTTGTTTTCAGTGGTGCATTTGAGTCGCTACTAAGCGTGCCCACTGATTCTGTATTTCGTGTCGATAATCATCCAGTTTCCTATGCAATTACGCGTGGCTCTGGGAGAGCTTGGTACACGTATGATGGTCCAACAAATTTGTTGACACCAATTCCTGGTCGGACTTTAGTAATCCGTACGGCAACAGGAAAAGTTGCCAAAGTTGAAATACTCAATTATTATCGAGGAGGGCAAACACCTTCTGCCACAGCGCCGGACAGTATCAAAACTCGTGATCAGCGTTTTCTGCATTTCCGATATACCTATCAGGGAAATGGCACAAGACAATTCTAGATTTATTAAAGGGAGTAAGGGCGAACGAACCACTATTTCACTCTTACTCCCATATTGCTTCATCTTTCGTCAGTAACCAAGTAGCATATTGAGGCCCATAGTGCGCATCAATTGCGCCACGACGAATCTTAAGCGTGGGTGTAAAAAATCCATTGGCAATAGTCCACTCATCACGAACAATTACTAGCTTGGCTAACTGCTCGTGATACTCCAGTCCCTGATTAACTTGTTGACGAATGGATGAGAGCGCTACTTGGAGCTGCGCACGATCGATACCCGACTCCGGTGAAAGCATACACAAGGCTAGTGCATGTGATTCACCAGATCCCACTACACAAACTTGGCTAATAATGGAATGCTCCAATAATTTCTTTTCAATAGGAGCAGGAGCCACATACTTTCCTTTACTGGTTTTAAATAAATCTTTGATTCTTCCGGTAATTGTTAAATACCCATCCTGATCGAGACGGCCCTCATCGCCTGTTTTTAAAAATCCATTTTCAAAACAAGCTGCGGTCATTTCAGGTTCTTTGTAATAACCAAGCATATTGGCGGGACTTTTTACCAGTACTTCATTATCCACGCCCAAAAAGAGTTCAACTCCTTTGTAAGATTGACCAACGGTACCAAAACGAGCACTTGGCTTCCGGTTAATTGTGGCTAGAGCCATATTCTCTGTCATACCATAGGCCTCTTGAATAACTATACCCAATTTTGAAAACCAAATCGGCAAAGAGGGATGCAAGGGTGATGCGCCAGAAAGTGCATATTTCACGCGCGATAACCCCAGTTTCTTTCGCATTACTTTTTTTAGAAATCGACCGAGCAAAGGAATATTAAATAAAATATCTAGTCGCTGTTGAGGAATTTTTTTGAGAATTTCTTCGCGGAATTTTTCCCAGATTCGAGGTACAGCTAAAAAAATAGTAGGTTGTGCGGCTTCTAAATCACGAGAAAATGTAGCGAGTGATTCTGGAAAGTAAATAGTACCGCCGGTAAATATGCCACAATACTCCACCACCATTCGTTCTGCAATATGACTAAGTGGTAAATAAGAGAAAAATACTTCGTTCTTCAAGTCCTCTCCCAATGCCTCCATCACTGTGAGCAGACTAAAGCTATGCGCAAAATGTGTGTGCATCACCCCCTTGGGATCGCCGGTAGTTCCAGATGTATATAGAATACAACTGAGTGTTTGAGGATCAGGAATAGTATCTGTCAAAATCGCGTCTGCATTTTCTATAAACGTATTCCAGTGCTCACAACCTGACCAGGCCCAATGAGGAAAATGTATAGATCGCACGTTAGACGGTATACCTGACTGAAGTGGCTCAAATGCATCCAGTTTTCCAACAAAGAGTACCTGGCTTTCACTGTGCGTTAGAATTTGACGAAGCGTAGCCGCTGTTACGGTAGGATAAATAGGAACAGATACATGTCCGGCCATCGTAATAGCAAGGTCTGCCATAATCCAGTGCGCAGAATTTTTTCCAATGATGGCAATTCGAGAACCTGCAGGTAAATTCAAGTCAGAAAGTGCCCCTGCCATTTTACGAATAGAGAAACCTGCTTCCTCCCAGGTATGGGCCATTGGTTTTCCTGCAATGGGTTCGGAAAGAAATACTTGACTCGCCTTTTCTTTTTCAAAGCGATAAAACATTTCCAACAACGTAGGATAACTAGTGGGTGTTTTCATGCCCGTTAAATTGATTTTTTATCTCAGCCATGCCCTTGGATGGAATTTTTCCTTGTATAGGAGCAAAGAATTGAAGAATGCGATCAAAATCTGCTTTCTCATTATCACTCGTGTAAAAGGGCTCACTTAATACAACCCCTCTGTTCCCAAAATCAAGGCCAATCATTACAATGGGTATGCCAGCTTTTTTTGCAATGTGATAGAATCCTGTACGCAGGCGATCTACTTTTTTACGAGTCCCTTCTGGAGAAAGCGCAATCATGATCTCTTCCTCTTTGTTTAAAATATCTACTACCTGGTCTACCACATTATGGGTGCTAAATCGATCCACGGGCATTCCACCGGCCCAGCGGAAAAAGAATCCGAACGGCCCATCAAATAATTCTTTCTTCCCCAGAAAGCGGGCATTCTTTAAACGTAACAAACTACGATAGGCCAAACCAACAGGAAAATCCATCCAATGTGTATGCGGACCTGCTATAATCACACATTTTTTAACTCCAGCTGGAAACTGCACCTTGGTGTTCCACCCTAAACTTCGAAATAAAATAGTCCAGAATAATCGCTGCACAAGTTTGGCTTTGCAACAAGATAGGAATTTATGAGAATTTATAAGTTATAATCCCCAATAGTTCCGTTAAAAACTAAAGCGTGTAGCAATGAAATAAAATAGACTAGCCTTTTAAATTCGAGTAATAAATTTATTACCTTTGAAATGTAGCGAGTTATTAAGAATTCTTAGAAGGGATGGATGGATAATTATTAGACAATCGGGTAGTCACATCATGTTAAGACACCCCACAAAAAAAGGACAATTAGTATGCCCCAACCATGGCAGTCAGGAAATTGGAAGGGGGTTAGAGAGAAAAATTAAAAAGGATGCAGGATTAAAATAAGCGTATGCAAAAAAAGATTGAAATTATTGTAGAAAAAACAAGGACTGGCTATTCTGCATTTGCAAAAAAAGATGCAGTTTATACAACTGGCCAAACCTTGGACGAACTCAAGAAAAATATACTAGAGGCAGTAAACTTTTCAAAAAATAAAAGAGGAAAACCTTTGACAGAAAAAAATATCAAAATCACATTAGATATCGCACAGTTTTTTGAATTCTACAAGGTTATTAATGCAAAGGCATTTTCTGAAAGAATTGGAATGAATCAGAGCTTACTCGCCCAATACATTAATGGAATAAAAAAGCCCTCTGTTCAACAAACATATCGAATTATTCAAGGAATAAAACAAGTTGGAAACGAATTGTCAGCTTTACAATTTATCAGTTAATCTTAAATCCATTTTTTTGAAAAAATATTCAATCCTCGCTTCACTGCTGGTAGTTTTGTTTACAATTCCTGCTACGCATGCACAAGTTCCCACCCCACAACAAGGGCGTGTAGTTCGTCACGAAAATTTTCCATCCGCACAAGTAACGCCCAGACATGTGGACGTTTGGTTACCCGCAGCATATGATCCGCAAAAAAAATATGCGGTGCTATACATGCATGATGGTCAAATGCTTTTTGATAGCACACTAACTTGGAACAAACAGGAATGGGGTGTTGATGAGACACTCTCGCAGCTCATGCGTGAAAAGAAAATAAAAGACTGCATTGTAGTAGGAATCTGGAATGGAGGACGAAGCCGACATGCAGAATATTTTCCTCAAAAACCATTTGAGTCGCTGTCAAAAACACAACAAGAAATTGTTTACAATGCTTATAGGAGTAATGGGCAGTCTATATTTTTTGGAATTCCCATTATGTCAGATCGCTATTTGAATTTTCTTACCCAGGAGTTAAAACCATTTATCGATAAAACGTATTCTACTAAAACTGATCGAAACAACACATTCATTGCGGGTAGCAGCATGGGTGCCTTAATTTCTCTATACGCCATCTGTGAATACCCAGCCGTTTTTGGTGGTGCCGCTTGTTTGTCAACCCATTGGCCAGGCTTGTTCACCATGGAAAACAACCCAGTTCCCGGGGCCTTTTTTTCATATCTAGAGCAATCACTCCCCTCTCCCAAAAATCATCGGCTTTACTTTGACCATGGTACCGAAACCTTGGATTCAATGTATGCTTCCTTACAAAAAAGTGTTGATCAAATCATGGGAAAAAGGGGGTATAAGAGTCAACAATGGGTTAGCCGCTCCTGGCCAGGTCAAGATCACTCTGAGCGTTCCTGGAGAAGCCGTTTTTCAGTGCCTGCTACCTTTTTATTGAAGAACTAACTATAGTTCTTGGTACATCGCCATTTTGGTGGGAACTTTGCAGTCCCTCAAAAATTACTATTCTATGGATAAGCAAGTACCTAAAAGCGATGTTTCGTACAACGTAAATGATGTTAGTAAGTGTCCTTTTCACAATGGCACTTTAAAAACTGGTCACAGTGGAAGTGGTACGGGTAATCAAGACTGGTGGCCGCATCAGTTAAAGCTGAATATTTTACGCCAGCATTCGTCCCTAACCAATCCTATGGATGCTGATTTCGACTATAAAAAAGCATTTGAAAGTCTGGACTATAAGGCCTTGAAAAAAGACCTCGAAAAATTGATGACCGATTCACAAGAATGGTGGCCTGCTGATTTTGGTCATTACGGGCCTTTCTTTATTCGTATGACCTGGCATAGCGCAGGTACCTACAGAACGGCTGATGGAAGAGGTGGTGGTGGAATGGGTCAGCAACGTTTTGCGCCGCTGAACAGCTGGCCTGACAATACAAACCTTGATAAAGCAAGAAGATTATTGTGGCCGATCAAACAGAAATACGGTAACAAAATTTCCTGGGCCGATTTAATGATTCTTGCAGGTAACGTTGCCTTAGAATCAATGGGATTCAAAACTTTTGGTTTCTCTGGAGGAAGAACCGATGTATGGGAACCACAACAGGACGTGTATTGGGGTTCAGAAAAAAAATGGCTGGATGATCAGCGTTACACAGGTGATCGTGATTTGGAAAATCCTTTAGCTGCCGTGCAGATGGGATTGATTTATGTAAATCCGGAGGGACCTAACGGAAATCCTGATCCAATTGCTGCTGCACGTGATATTCGTGAAACGTTTGCACGCATGGCGATGAATGATGAAGAAACAGTTGCATTAATAGCAGGCGGACACACATTTGGAAAGGCGCATGGTGCGGGTGATGCTGCATTACTTGGGGCAGAGCCCGAAGGAGCTTCTATCGAAGAACAAGGATTTGGTTGGACCAGTAAATTTAAATCTGGTAAAGGCGGTGATACCATCACCAGTGGCTTGGAAGTGACTTGGACCAATACACCAACCAAATGGAGTAATAATTATTTTGAAAATCTTTTCAAGTACGAATGGGAATTAACGAAGAGTCCCGCTGGTGCCTATCAATGGGTAGCAAAAAATGCTGAGCAATCAATTCCGGATGCACATGATGGATCAAAAAAGCATTTACCGACTATGCTAACAACGGATCTTTCATTGCGCCTAGACCCAGCGTATGAAAAAATCTCCAGAAGATTTTTAGAAAACCCTGATCAGTTTGCGGATGCCTTTGCAAGAGCCTGGTTCAAATTAACCCATCGCGATATGGGTCCTGTTACACGTTATGTAGGACCTGAAGTTCCTGCTGAAGTGTTGATTTGGCAAGATCCCATCCCGGCTGTTGATAATGCGCTCATCGATAAAAATGATGTTCAGGAATTAAAAAAATCAATTCTTAGTTCAGGTCTTAGTATTTCTTCACTAGTTACAACTGCTTGGAGTGCTGCTTCTACGTTCCGTGGCTCTGATAAACGCGGTGGTGCCAATGGAGCTCGTATTCGACTGGCTCCTCAGAAATACTGGGAAGTAAACAACCCTGCTCAACTCAGTGCTGTGCTAGGAAAATTAGAAGGCATTCAAACTGAATTTAATCAACGTGCTTCGGGTGGTAAAAAAGTTTCATTGGCTGACCTGATTGTATTGGGAGGTTGTGCGGCCATCGAAAAGGCTGCTGAAAAAGCGGGCGTAACCGTGAACGTTCCTTTTACACCAGGACGTACTGATGCATCAGCAGAACATACAGATGTAGAGTCTTTCGCAGTATTAGAGCCCATTGCTGATGGATTCCGCAATTATGCAAAAAAGAAATACACGATCTCTGCTGAAAACTTACTCATTGATAAAGCACAATTACTGAATCTGACAGCGCCAGAGATGACGGTGCTAGTTGGTGGATTGCGCGTATTAAAAGCTAATTACGACCAATCTAATCACGGCGTATTTACCAACCGTCCCGAAACACTTAGCAATGATTTCTTTGTGAATCTGCTTGATATGTCCACAGCCTGGAGTCCTGTCAGTGAGGCAAAGGATGTGTTTGAAGGCAAAGACCGCCAAACAGGTGCTACCAAGTGGACAGCCACCCGTGTTGACCTGATCTTTGGATCTAACAGCGAACTCCGAGCATTAGCTGAAGTATACGCATGTGCTGATAGTCCTGAGAAATTTGTAAAGGATTTTATAGCCGCCTGGGATAAAGTAATGATGCTAGACCGCTTTGACCTGAAGCATTGATGCTGACCCACTTATTAAGAAAAGGTGTTATCCTACCGGTAACACCTTTTTTATTGTAAAGAGGATTTCGCAGGATAGATTATCTTGCACGTCCTACAATTACAAAAGCATGAAGCTCTACAATACATTAATAAAATTCAGATTTGTAATAGGCATAGTTTGCATACTCTTAGGGGTTGGCGCTAATATTGCCTTTAGTTTCTGGCCATCATTTCCGCTTTATTTGATTGGCGTATTATTGATTGCAGGTCATTTCTTTTTTGGCCCACTTCGACTCATTCAGGAATACATGGAAAGTGGTGACATGGATGGCGCAGAAAAAGTTTTGGCTTCGATCAAATATCCCAACCTGCTTTATAAGCCGATTCGTTCTGTTTACTTCACGCTAAAGGGGAATTTAGCTATGATGAAACAGGACTTTGATGGTGCAGAGAAGCTAATGAAGAAAGGGCTGGATTTAGGGATGCCTATGAAAGAAGCAGAAGGTGCAAGCTTATTACAAATGGGTATGCTGGCTATGCAAAAAAATGATTTAAAACAGGCCGAGAGCTATATCAGACAAGCCTTGCGTAAAGGTCTTCCCGATAAGGAGAATCAGGCCGCTGCATTTTTACAAATGTGTAGTTTAATGATGAACAAGAGAGAATTCCGTGCTGCAAAAGATTTTTTCCGCAAAGCAAAAGCATTAAAACCCACTACCCCGCAGCTGGTTGATCAGATTAAGCAAATCGAAAAGTACATCTCGAGAATACCAGGTTAATAATATACGTACATACACGTATTATTTTTTAAAATAATCAGCGGATTACGCTGGAATTTTTTATTTTCGACGTCAATAGTCTATACTAATTTACTCTTATGTAGCATTACTTATAAGAGGTAACAATAGCATTTTGAAAAAAATTAAACTATACCTGGTTGACGACCATCGCATGGTTATAGACATGTGGGCAAGCCTCTTGAGCTCCAATCCAAAATTTGAGATCGTGGGCACATCTCTGGATGGCGAAAAAGCATTTGAAGAAATTATCCGCATTTTACCTGATGTGGTGCTTATGGACATAACACTCCCTGGCATTTCTGGTATAGAATTAACGAAGCGAATAAGAGAGAAAACCCCCAGCATTAAAATACTGGGAGTTTCCATGCATACTAATATTATTCTGATCAAACAGCTGTTGATCAATGGGGCCAGTGGTTACGTTTCAAAAACTTCCTCCTTCGATGAGATGACTACTGCAATCCTAACCATTTATGAAGGCAATCGATACATCTGCAGAGATATTAAGGACTATATCACCAACCAGGTTATCAGTGAACAGCAAACAGATCCCGCTTACCGGATTAATCAATTGACAAAAAGAGAATTAGAAATTGTAAACTTGATCAAAGATGGCAATTCTTCCAAGGAGATCAGCGAAAAGCTATTTATCTCCAAGCGAACAGTGGAAGTTCACCGCTATAACATTTTTAGAAAATTAGAAGTAAACAATATCACCTCCCTGATCAAGATTACCAATAAATCAATTGTGTAGTTAACCTAGGCGGTTTGATTCCAGCTGCCAAAAAGTCCCTCAACTGCTTTATAACGGAACTGAAAGATTCCCTCGAGTTTTTTCTTTACAAATAACCAGTTGGCCAAATCCCCAAGAGGACCGAACGGAATACGGTAATGTATAATATCCGTCATTTCAACTCCACCAGGAATTGCTTTAAAATGATGTTGATGATGCCATAAGGCATAAGGACCAAATCGTTGTTGATCGATAAAATAAAGAGGCTCTTGTACTTGGGTAATTTCTGTCATCCAATAAACAGGTATGCCCAGCAGCGGACGAACCTTATATTCAATTAACTGTCCGGGATACATTCGAAGCCCATGAAAACGGGAAATAATTTCAAATCCCATTTCAGCGGGAGTAATTCGTTGGAGATTAGCGGGGCTGGAGAAAAAATCCCAGGCTTGCTCGATGGAAATAGGAATACATTGTTTGGTCTGGAAAGAGTAAGTGGCCATGCTGATTGAAACAATTAATTTCGTAAGAATAACTACTGAACCCGGAAAAAGTTCATCCGTATGTCTATTAGCCGAGAGAAATTGGAATTCAAGTTTCGTGAGGAATATCAGCGATTGAATGAACAGCAACAAAAGGCTGTGCGTACTATTGAGGGACCCGTAATGGTAATTGCAGGTCCGGGCACCGGAAAGACGCAAATACTAGCCTGCCGTATTGGTAAAATATTATTGGATACGGATGTTCAACCTGAAAATATTCTCTGCCTTACTTATACGGATGCGGGAGTGGTGGCTATGCGTAAACGATTACAACAGTTTATTGGACCCGCAGCGTACAAAGTACAACTTGGTACTTTTCACTCCTTTTGCAATGAAGTAATACAAGATAATCTCCCCTACTTCGAAAAACACACGCTGGACCCCATCTCGGAGCTTGAAAAAATTCAACTTTTCAAAGATCATATTGATGCGTTTCCAAAAGACCACCCGTTTAAACGTTATCGTGGCGATGTTTACTACGAGGCAAAGAATATGATGAACTTGTTCAGCACCATGAAAAGAGAAGGCTGGACCCCTGAATTTATCATTGATAAAATTGATCAATACCTTACTTCACTTCCTGAACGAGATGAATATATCGCCAAGCGAGCCACCAAAGAATTTAAAAAAGGAGAAGTTCGAACCGACAGGATTGAAAAAGAAAAAGAAAAAATGAACCGGCTGAGAGCCGCGGTATTAGAATTTGATCCGGTTCAGCAGGTAATGAAAAAAAGAAATCGGTATGACTTTGAGGATATGATCAATTGGGTTATCCAGGCATTTGAACAAAGTCCTTCCTTACTCTCGGATTATCAGGAACGGTATCAATATATTTTAGTAGACGAATATCAGGATACCAGTGGATCGCAGAACAAATTAGTAGAGCTGTTGATTAGCTATTGGGAAGTGCCCAACATTTTTGTAGTCGGTGACGACGACCAAAGCATTTTTAGATTTCAGGGGGCCAATGTGGCTAATATGACGGGGCTTGCCAACCGCTATTCAAATGAACTAGTTCGAATTGTGCTGGCAGAGAACTATCGGTCTACGCAACCCATTCTGGATATTTCCACGGCATTGATTCAGCGTAATCAGGAACGATTGATCAATTCAATTCCAGGTTTAACCAAAGAGTTAAAAGCCGCTCATGAGCTAAAAAAGACACTTCAGCACCCACCTCGTATCTGGGAGTTTGATACACAACGATTGGAGATCATTGGAATTACTAAAAAAATACAGGAGCTTATTCTGGAAGGTATTGAACCTGGACGAATTGGAATCATTTACAAAGAACATAAATACGGGGAAGAAATAGCCGGCTATCTGCTTCAGTTACAAATTCCCTACTACACCAAAAAAAGTTCAGACCTATTACAATTACCGCTAATCCGAAAAATTCTGCTTCTGCTTCGATTCTTGCAAGCAGAACACGACGTACCCTATAGCGGCGATGAATTATTATTTGAATTACTACATCTGGACCTATTTGGAATAATGCCGTTAGAGATTGCAAAACTTTCACTGGAAGCGGCAGGTAGAAAACATAATGATCTGAACGGCTCCATTCGTGCTTTACTCCATGAAAAAACAAATGGAGCGGGCGCAGATTTATTTACCAATACGCAACCACTGGCTAAAGCTGGTACATTACTAGAGGAATTAATTGCGGCGGTACCCAATACTACCTTACAACAATTACTTGAAAAAATAATTCAACAAACGGGATTGCTGGCGCAAGTCATGCAACATACTGACAAACACGAATTACTCCGAATCCTAACCGCTTTTTTTGATTTTGTAAAAGAGGAGACGCATCGCAAACCAGATTTAAGCGTTGATGGTCTTTTGAATCTGATAGAGCTGATGCAAAAAGAAAAAATCTCGCTTCCTTACGTACAGGTAAGTGGACATGAGAAAGGAGTTAATCTTTTAACGGCACATGGATCCAAAGGACTGGAGTTTCAATATGTTTTTATTGCAGGAGCACTCGCAGATAAATGGGAGAAAAAAAGAAAGCCATCAGATGGCTATAGTTACCCTGATAATCTTTTTGGCCTAAGCACCACAGGCTCTAATGAAGAAGAACTTCGTCGGTTATTTTATGTAGCCGTAACCCGTGCAGAAGAACATCTGTTTGTATCCTACAGCAAGTATAACAACAGTGGAAAAGAAGTAGAACCCTCACGTTTTGTAATTGAACTGATGGATGGATTTGAAATCCCCATTGAAAGAATAGTACTTGATCAAGAAGTAATCAGTTCATTCTCCAGTTTGGCACTGGCGGCTCCTGCAAGACCAGAGATTGCACAAATCGAGGAAGATGTGTTGGCCCCCTTGCTGGCAAGATTTACCATGAATGTTACTGCGCTCAACAATTATTTACATTGCCCATTGGAATTTTATTATCGGACGCTGATACGAATTCCTTCTCCAAAAAACGAGGCTACTGAATTTGGATCTGCTGTACATACTGCATTGGAAAGATTATTCAGACGCATGCTGGACAGCGGTACAGAAACTTTTCCAGACAAATCAATATTTATCCAGGACTTTGAACAACATATGCGCCGTTATCGTGAAAGTTTCACCAAAGAGCAGTTCAAACGTCGCATGGAATATGGACAACTAATTCTTTCTGACTATTACGATTATTCGCTGGAAGGCTTCAACAAAATTGTAGCCATCGAGCGTAATATCCGGAATGTTGTGGTAAATGGGGTTCCTCTTAAAGGAAAGTTGGATAAACTGGAGTTTGACGGAAAGATGGTGAATGTAGTCGACTACAAAACAGGAGATCCTGAAAAAGCAGCTGAGAAAATAAGTGGTCCCACTGCAAAAAATCCATTGGGTGGTGATTATTGGAGACAGGCAGTATTCTATAAAATACTCGTCGATCATTACGAGCAACGAGGATGGCAGGCAGTGAGTACTGAGTTTGATTTTGTTGAACCCACCAAACAAAAAGAATATCAGCGAAAGAAAATAGTAATCAACCCTACTGATGTTGAAATAGTTAAAGAGCAGATTACAATGGTATGGGAGAAAATTCAGGCCAAGGATTTTTACACCGGCTGCGGTAAGGCTGACTGCCATTGGTGCAATTTTGTGAAAACACACCAGCTGGCAGTTGAACTTCATACATTAGAGGAGGAGGAAGGTACGTCCGGAGATTAACGATGCGTTTACACTAAACCCTGTATGTTTGCAACCCATGAAACAATGCTGGTTTATATTAGGATTACTGGGCATTACCTCGTTGGTATCATTTTTTATTAGCCCAGGATGTGCCAATATTGTTCCTCCACAAGGCGGCCCGCGTGATACGATCCCACCCGTACTACTTAAAGTAACCCCCGGAGACTCGAGTACACGATTCAGCAGTAAAAAAATTGACTTTTATTTTGATGAATACATAGATGTTCAGGACCCGCAAACTCAGTTATTGGTGTCACCGCTTCCGACAATAAATCCCACCGTAGATTCTCGCTTACGTGATTTAACTGTTCGTCTCAAAGATTCTTTACTAGCCAATACTACATACACTATTGACTTTGGAAATTCCATCAAAGATTTTACGGAGGGAAATATTGCGAAGGGAATTCGTTATGTATTCTCAACAGGAAATTATATTGACTCACTAGAGATTAATGGAAAAGTGATATTGGCAGAAACCGGGAAAACTGATAGCACTTTAATTGCCATGCTCCATACGGATGCTGAAGATTCTGCAGTATTCAAAAAGAAGCCTACCTATATAGCCCGGCTCGATAAAGAAGGTCGATTTAGTTTTAAAAATTTACCAGCACAGACTTTTTATCTCTATGCATTAAAAGATGAGTCTGGCATGCGTCGCTATAATGACAAAAAACAATTTTTTGCTTTTGCTTCCGATCCCGTGCGCTCCGTGCAGCAAAAAGATAGCATTATACTTTATGCCTACGTGGCTGATCCTGGTACTAGCGGCTCATTAACCATAGCCGCTCCTGAAACGGCGGCTAAAAAGGTAGACACCGATAAAAGACTAAAATATCAAACCAGTATTCAAAATAATCAACAAGATATTTTACTACCATTTCAGTTTCAATTCGAAAATCGTATCAAGCGGTTGGACAGTACTGGTATCCGTCTGTGCCGTGATTCAACCTACACTCCTGTGGACAGCTTCCAATTAAGCATGGACACATCGGGTCGTCAATTAACATTAATCACCAGTTGGGACGAAGGACAATCCTATCACCTGATCTTATCAAAAGGGGCAGTGGAAGATTCCTTAGGTAAGCAATGGATCAAAACGGATACCCTTTCCTTCACCACCAAGCGTAAATCAGACTACGGAAAAGTAAAAATTCGTTTACGAGGTCTTGATATGAGCCAACAACCTGTTTTACAATTTGTACAGGCTGACCGCGTGATAAAATCTGTTCGTCTTACGGGACCGCTCTATGAGGAAACCTTGTTTTATCCCGGCGAATATCAACTTCGAATTTTGTTAGACAAAAATGAGAATGGTCGTTGGGATACGGGCTCTTTCTTTGGCAATAGAAAACAACCTGAACGGGTGAACCCCCTTGAAAAACGGGTAACAGTAAAACCAAATTGGTTGAACGAATACGAACTGGAAACAGGTAACCGTTAGTCCAGCGCTTATCTTTGTATCATGCAACTTTCCTCCCAATTACTGGAAAAAGCGGTGAGCGCTTTTGCTAAACTTCCCGGTATCGGAAAGAAAACGGCACTTCGTTTAGTGCTACATCTTTTAAAACAGGAGGCTGGAGAGGTTGTACAATTCAGTGAAGCAATAACCAAATTGCGCAGTGAGATTCGTTTCTGCACACGCTGTGGTAACATCGCCGATAGCACACAATGCTCCATATGTTTGAATCCCGGACGTAAACAACAATTGATTTGTGTAGTAGAGAGTATTCGGGATGTCATTGCCATTGAGAGTACACAACAATACAATGGCATTTATCATATCCTCGGCGGTATTATTTCGCCATTGGATGGTATTGGCCCGGATCAATTAACAATTGATGCATTATTGGATCGTATCAAAACAGAAAAAACGGAAGAACTGATTTTTGCATTAAACCCAACTATACAAGGCGATACCACCATTTACTACATTCAGAAAAAGTTACAGGATTATCCTATACGTGTTACTACCATTGCAAGAGGAGTAGCTTTTGGAGGAGAGTTGGAGTATGCCGATGAGATGACCCTGGCCCGGAGCTTACAAAACCGCCTGCCGGTAGATCGTTATGTAAATAGTCGCTAACCCTTATTCCTTGGGGGTTTAAGCCCTTTTTGTTATCTTTGCAACCACTTACGGCGGATTTGTTTATTGTTCGGCCTACCAACGGAACTAATAAACGCAGGAATATCTCTCATTTACCCCTCGTTTATACTTCAATGGCCCTTGAGCAAGCTCCACCAAAAAGTGAAAGCTGTTCAACCGATCCATTATGAAAAGTATTCAAGCAGCCCTGCAGGAGCGAATTTTAATTATTGATGGTGCCATGGGTACCATGATTCAGCGTCATAAACTGACGGAATCAGATTACCGAGGGGAAAGATTTAAAGATTGGCCGAGTGACCTCAAAGGAAACAATGACCTTTTAAATCTTACCAAGCCTGACATTATTGTAGGTATACACAAACAATACCTCGATGCCGGTGCTGATATTATCGAAACCAACACTTTTAGCAGCACTTCGATTGCCATGGCTGACTATGGAATGCAAACGCTGGCAAAAGAATTAAATGTAGCAGCAGCTACTTGCGCCAAAGAAGCTGTCAAACAATCCGGTAAAACAGCCTGGGTAGCGGGCGCTATTGGTCCATTGAATAAAACGTTGTCCCTTTCTCCCGATGTAAATAATCCTGGATTCAGAGCAATCAGTTTTGATGAAGTAGTAGCCGCTTATTACGAACAAGTCAGCGGATTAGTGGAAGGAGGTGTGGATGTGCTTTTAATTGAAACCATTTTTGATACACTCAATGCCAAGGGCGCGATCTATGCCATCAAGCAATATTTTGATGACACAAAGCAAACCCCACTTCCTATCATGATTAGTGGAACCATCACCGATGCTTCTGGACGAACATTAAGTGGTCAAACCTTGGAGGCCTTCTATACCTCTGTCATGCATGCTAAACCGCTTAGTGTTGGACTAAACTGTGCACTGGGTGCTAAAGAAATGCGTCCCCATATTGAAGAATTATCGACACTAGCAAGTTGTTATGTATCGGCGTATCCCAACGCAGGCTTACCCAATGCTATGGGTGAATATGATGAAAATCCTGCCGATACAGGTCATTATTTGGAAGAATGGGCTCGCGAGGGATTTGTAAATATTGTAGGCGGTTGCTGCGGGACCACCCCTGATCATATCCAACATATTGCCGAGCACGTAAAAAAATTGGCCCCCCGTGCTTTACCAACTGTTGAAGAAACTTTATCCTAGACTACTATTCCTGGTATGAAAGAAAAAATATCCATCAAACCCTTTTTACGATTAGCCGGATTGGAACCATTAGTGGTTAGACCGGAAACCAATTTTGTAAACGTGGGAGAACGAACCAATGTAACCGGTTCTAAAAAGTTTGCACGGTTGATTCGTGAAAAAAAGTATGAAGAAGCATTAAGTGTTGCACGGCAGCAAGTAGAGAGTGGTGCACAGATTTTGGATGTAAATATGGACGATGCCCTGCTGGATGGCGTTGAAGCCATGACCACCTTCCTGAATCTCTTACAAAGCGAACCTGATATTGCGCGAATTCCTATCATGATCGACAGCTCCAAGTTTGAAATTATTGAAGCGGGTCTGAAATGCGTACAAGGAAAATGTATTGTAAATTCTATTTCGCTTAAAGAGGGTGAAGAAAAATTCTTACAACAAGCCCGGATCTGTCAACGATTTGGAGCCGCTGTGATCATCATGGCCTTTGATGAAAAAGGACAGGCGGACACCATGCAACGGAAAGTGGAAATTTCAGAACGCGCCTATAAGCTTCTTCTTTCTAAGCTCTCCTTTTCACCACAGGACATCATTTTTGATCCGAATGTTTTTGCAGTGGCAACAGGGTTGGAAGAGCATAATAATTACGGAGTAGATTTTATTGAAGCCACCCGATTGATCAAACAAAAAATGCCACTGACCAAAGTGAGTGGTGGGGTGAGTAACCTTTCCTTTTCCTTTCGCGGAAATGATCATGTGCGGGAGTCGATGCATGCCGTATTTCTTTACCATGCCATCAAAGCAGGGATGGATATGGGAATTGTGAATGCAGGACAACTGGTGGTGTACGATGAAATTGAACCAACGCTACGGAACTTATGTGAGGATGTAATCCTAAATAGAAATAACGATAATAATGAAGCGACCGAGAAATTGATTGCATTTGCAGAAACGGTCAAAGCAAAAGGAAAAGTAGAAGTAAAAGATGAAGCCTGGCGGAATAATTCGGTGGAGGAAAGACTGAAACATGCCTTGATCAATGGTATTACAGACTACATCGATACAGACACAGAAGAAGCGCGTTTAAAATATCCGAGACCCCTAGAAGTTATTGAGGGGCCGCTTATGGCGGGAATGAATGTGGTAGGAGATTTGTTTGGGGCTGGGAAAATGTTTTTACCACAGGTAGTAAAAAGTGCACGCGTAATGAAAAAGAGTGTAGCCTGGCTCACCCCCTTTATTGAGGAAGAGAAAAAAAATAATCCAACCGCTACTGCTGGCAATGTTCCCAAAGTATTATTGGCTACTGTAAAAGGAGACGTACATGATATCGGGAAAAATATTGTAGGAGTAGTACTGGGTTGTAATGGTTACGATATTATTGATATGGGTGTGATGGTACCTGCTGATAAAATTTTAGATACGGCGCAAAAAGAAAATGTAGACGTAATTGGTTTAAGTGGGTTGATTACTCCTTCATTAGATGAAATGGTACATGTTGCCCACGAGATGAAACGTCGTGGCATGCAACAGCCCTTGTTGATCGGGGGCGCTACGACTTCCCGGATGCATACTGCTGTTAAAATTGCACCGCAATACGAGCATGGTGTACTACATGTGCTAGATGCTTCTCGCAGTGTAACAGTAGTTAGCTCGCTATTAAATAAAGAACAAAAAAAAGATTTACTGAACAATACCAAACAAGAATACGAAACACTCCAATACCAGTTCAGTAATAAAAATAAAAAAGCACTAATCCCTTACGCAGAAGCTGTGGTGACCAAAGAATATTTCGACTGGAAAAAGTATAAACCAACAGCGCCAACATTCACAGGAAAAAAAGTAATCAAACAAGCCGACCTTACTACTATTGCACGATACATTGACTGGGGCCCTTTCTTTATAGCATGGGAAATGCCAGGCCGTTATCCGGAAGTGCTGAGTGATGCTGTTTTTGGAAAAGAAGCGCAACGTCTTTTTAATGACGCACAAAAATTATTAGAACAAATCATTGCTGAAAATTGGTTTCAAGCAGATGGCGTGATCGGATTTTGGCCAGCCGTAAGCAATAATGCAGATACAGTCACTTTACAAACAGAGCAGGGGCCTGTACAACTGGAGTTCTTGCGTCAGCAACTTAAAAAAGCAATCGGTCAACCTAGTTTTTCCTTGGCAGACTTTGTTTGTCCCGCTGAATTAGGTACTGACTATATGGGTTCCTTTGCGGTGACTATTCACGGTGCTAAAAAACATATTGATCGATTTGCTGCAGAGCAGGACGAGTACAACAAAATCATTGTGCAGATCTTAGCAGACCGCATGGTAGAAGCCTTTGCCGAATACTTACACGAGCAGGTACGTAAAGAATATTGGGGCTATGAGAAAAGTGAATCACTCACTAACGAACAATTAATTCGAGAAGATTATAACGGTATCCGTCCTGCACCAGGCTATCCTGCGTGCCCTGATCATACAGAGAAGCTTAAATTATTTTCCTTACTCAACGCTACAGAAGAAATTGGTATCACGCTTACTGAAAGTTTAGCGATGAATCCACCTGCTTCCGTATGCGGTTGGTATTTTGCACACCCTCAAAGCCACTACTTTGGCTTAGGAAAAATTGACCGCGACCAGCTCAAGGATTATGCACAACGCAAGAATATGTCCTTGGAAGAAGCAGAGAGATGGTTAAGGCCGGTGCTGGAATAAGCGGTGGAGAACTTTAGTTGCCTGCGTTTAGGCGAAAGACATGATTTTCAGCTGCAGTTTTTTAGTGTGTAAAAGGACCTAGTGTCCCGAAATCCCCAATAGCTTCAGCTCTTCATGCAACTGAGTTGCTGATTGGAAATGTATGCCTTGCAAACCCAAGGCCTCCCCTGCTTTTACATTACGTAAATTATCGTCGATAAAAACAGCAGAGGAAGGGTTGACTTGATAGCGAGAAAATAATAATTGATAAAATTCAGGAAAAGGTTTACGTGTTCCTTCCTCTCCGCTCACTAAGCGTCCATCAAACCAATGTAAAAATTCAAAGCGATCCAATGCAATGGGAAAAGTTTCGGCACTCCAATTGGTCAATGCAAAAAACTTAAACTGTCCACGCTCCTTTAAACGACGAAAAATATCAACCGTATCCGGTAAAGGTCCACGTAACATATCAGTCCATCGACCATAAAAATCTCGAATCGGTTGTTGCCACTTTTCTTCGGGAAATAAAGCTAATTTATCTGCTGTAGCTTGCTGTAACGAATAGCCGGCATCTTGTTGCTCATTCCAATCCGAAGTACAGATATGTGAAAAAAAATAATCGCGATCAGACGGGCTATTAAAATACTGTTCATTATATACAAACAGAGGATTCCAATCCACTAGAACACCGCCTAAGTCCCAAACAATTGTATCTATACCCGCACTCATGCTTTCCCGTACTTCATCTTCAAGGCAATCATAATACCGGACATCAAAAGCATCACGGCATTAGTAAGTATAATTACAAAATTGTCGATCATAAATCCATACACCAGCCACATGATCTCATTGATAAATGCAATCAAAAACATAGTCAACGAAATATCACGAGCCGACTTGTCTCTCCAGGTTTTAATAACCTGTGGCATAAATGTAAAAGCGGTTACCGCTCCGGCAGCATAACCTAAAATTTCTGCTCCACTCATAATTGTAGATTGAATTACGAAGGTAAGCACTCTACCGCTTCTCAAATAACCACCATAACCTGCGGCGTGGCTTCACCTGATAATTAGATCGAATGTAGCGCTGGATATGTGCCATAGCCTCATCTACATCATCGGTAAAAAGCAATAAATCAAGATCCTCAGCAGAGATAGTTCCATCGTCCTCCATTTTCTTAAACACATCCATCAAAGGCTGATAATAATCTTTTCCAAATAAGATAACAGGAAACCGCGTAATAGTTTTGGTTTGTACTAAGGTGAGCGTTTCAAAAAGTTCGTCCATGGTTCCAAAACCACCAGGCATAATGACAAATGCATAGGAATATTTCACTAGCAATACTTTGCGAACAAAGAAATGCTCAAAGGTGACGGAGCGATGTAAATAAGGATTCTCTTTCTGTTCAAAGGGTAACACAATATTACAGCCAAAGGATTGTCCTCCGTTTTCAAATGCACCCCGGTTGGCGGCCTCCATGATACCGGGACCTCCTCCCGTTAGCGTAGTGAGTCCCATTTCGGCAATACGCTTTCCAAACTCACGCGCCTGTTGGTAATAGAGATGATCCTCCCCAAAACGAGCAGATCCAAATACCGTGATACTAGGACCTGCAAAATGAAGTATACGGAATCCTTTGATAAACTGTTTAAATACACGCCAGGCAAAAGCCAACTCATAACCACGGCTCTTTGGCCCCTCGAGATAAACATGGTGTTTAGGATGAATTAGCTGAGGTTCTTGTTTTTTATGTACGGTAGAGGCCATAGTTGATGAATTTGCTTTTTCAATCCCGACATTTGCAGGGAAGCACGTAGAAGTGTTTTACAAAATTATGCGGATCATATCGTACAATGTCAATGGAATTCGTGCAGCCATAAAAAAAGGGCTGCTAGACTGGCTACAAACAAACCCGGCTGATATTATTTGTTTACAGGAAACTAAAGCCAGACAAGAAGATGTGGACTGCAAGCCTTTCCATGCGCTGGGATATCAGGACTACTGGTTTAGTGCGCAAAAAAAGGGATATAGCGGAGTAGCTGTTTTCACTAAAATCAAACCGGACCATGTTGAGTTGGGGAACGGAAATGGACAAAGCGATGAAGAGGGCCGCGTTATTCAATTAGACTTTGGAAATGTACGGCTAATCAACGCGTACTTTCCCAGCGGAACCAGCGGAGATGAAAGACAGGAATTCAAATACAAATGGCTGGACGAATGTTTTAATTGGTTACAACAACTAAAGAAGAAACATCCACAGCTGATTTTATGTGGCGATTACAATATTGCGCATCAGGAAATCGATATACACGACCCCAAGGGAAATAAAAATTCTTCCGGATTTCAACCTGCTGAACGCGAATGGATGACAAAACTTTTTGAAAGTGGCTGGGTAGATACATTTCGAAAGATTCATCCAGAACCACATCAGTATAGTTGGTGGAGCCAGCGTTTCCCCAGCGTTCGTTTACAAAACAAGGGATGGCGCATCGACTATATCAATGTTACTACTCCACTTGAGAAAAAAATCAAGGACGCTTACATATTACCCATGGTAAAACATTCGGATCATTGTCCAGTTTATCTGGAGTTAAAAAAATAATCCATGTATATCTACAATGTAACTGTAAAAGTAGACCATGCTATTGTTAAGGAATGGGTGCAATGGTTAAAAACTGAACATATCCCCGAGGTAATTGGCACGGGATGCTTTACTACGGCAACAGTACTGGAGCTATTGGAAAACGTAGATGAAGAAGGTGCCACATTTGCGGTACAATATAAAACCACCCGGTTGGAGGACTATAAGCGTTATTTGGCTGAATTTGCCCCGGAAATGCGGCAAAAAGGGTTGGACAAATGGGGAGATCGCTTTATTGCATTTCGTACACTGATGAAAATCGTGGATTAAGGGTGCATAACCCCTTTTTTTATTTTTCCTCAATGAAAAAGCGGCTAAATTTGTCCCTCTTTACGTTTTAAAATCCAAAGCATGAACAAGGGAGATTTGATCAATAAGGTAGCAGACGATGCAGGAATTACTAAAGCACAAGCCAACGAAGCCATTGATGCTGTGATTGAAGCAATTGGAAAAACCTTGAAAGGAGGCGGAAAAGTTACGTTGGTTGGATTTGGAACTTTTTCTGTTTCTAAACGCGCCGCCCGCAATGGCAGAAATCCTAAAACTGGAGAAACAATCAAAATAAAAGCCCGTAAAGTTGCTCGCTTTAAAGCAGGCAAGGAACTGGCTGAAATGCTTTAAACTAAACACATAAACCACTAAATAAATACTAACATGGGAAGAGGTGATAAAAAAACAGCCAAGGGAAAACGCTTCAAAGGTTCATTCGGCAAGAGTCGTCCTGCCAAGGTTACTAAAAAAGCAGCCCCTAAGAAAACCAAATAAAACGGTTTGCTGATGAAATGAAAAAGGAAGCATTGCTTCCTTTTTTTTATTTGACGAGTGTTCCTACTTTATCGCCAGTCACTACCCTGCTCAGATTGCCAGGTTGATTCATATTAAATACAATAATGGGAAGTTTGTTCTCCATACATAGCGTAAATGCAGTCATGTCCATCACTTTTAACTGCTTTGACAAACATTCGGAAAAACTGATTTCGTCATAACGGGTAGCGGTTTTGTCTTTTTCAGGGTCTGCCGTATAGATACCATCTACTCGTGTTCCTTTTAAAATTACATCAGCGCTGATTTCAATAGCACGCAATGAACCCGCTGTATCAGTGGTGAAGTAAGGGTTACCGGTGCCAGCCCCAAATATCACTACCCTACCTTTTTGTAAATGACGAATAGCCCTGCGACGAATATAAGGTTCTGCGATCTGCTCCATTTTTATAGCACTTTGTAAACGCGTATACACACCTATTTTTTCCAATCCTGCTTGCAAGGCCATCCCATTAATGACCGTAGCCAACATGCCCATATAATCACCATGTGCTCTTTCAATCCCCGTTTCCTGTTCGTTCATCCCTCTGTAAATATTACCGCCACCAATCACAACGGCCACTTGAACACCCAATTCGGTTATAGCCTTGATGTCTTTTGCATATTGAGAAATAATAGCGGTATCAAATCCGAAGCTTTTGTCTCCCATCAGGGCCTCGCCTGATAATTTCAATAAAACGCGTTTGTAAACAGGTAACATGCAATTGGCTTTGGTGAACGAAGATAACCAAATTACAAGGCCAAAAAAAAGCGTCCGGGGTATCCGGACGCCTGTATAATTTATAGGAAGCGGGGATTATCCCAGTGCTACGCGCTTAAAGCTAGTGATCTTTACATCACCAGATTCCTTCAGGTAGTCGCCCACCGACTTGCTGGCATCTTTTACAAAAGCCTGAGCCGTGAGGGTTTGCTCTTTGAAGAACGCGCCCATTTTACCTTCTGCAATCTTAGCGATCATTTCAGCAGGCTTTCCAGCCATTTTAGGATCCTGATTCATCAACTCTACTACAATGCTCTTCTCGCGCTCGATTACATCAGCTGGCACAGATGCAGCATCTACGGCAACCGGATTCAACGCAGCAATTTGCATCGCTACGTCTTTACCAGCCTCAGCAGCAGGCTTGTCCATACCTACCAAAACACCAATACGGTAAGCACCATGAATATAAGAAGACACATAAGGCGCATCGATACGCTCGAATTTTGTAACACCGATTTTTTCACCAATAGTAGCCAATTTCTCATCTATCAAACCTGCGATGGTCAGTGCGCCAATTTTTACATTCATCAACTCATCGAGCGAATTAACATTGCTAGCAATTGCTGCATCCGCAATGCTTTTTCCAAAGGCAACAAAGTCAGCATTCTTCGACACAAAATCTGTTTCGCAACTTACACAAACCACAATACCTGTTTTGTTATCGGCAGTTGTCTGTGCAATTACCACTCCTTCTTTTGCTTCGCGGTCGCTACGCTTTGCAGCAACTTTCTGTCCTTGCTTACGCAACCAGTCAATAGCTGCTTCAAAATCACCATTTGTTTCAGTCAGGGCTTTACGGCAATCCATCATACCGGCGCCAGTTGTCTGACGAAGTTTATTGATATCCTGGGCACTAATAGTTACAGTACTCATAATGATTTATAATTTTTAGGGCGAACACTTTGCGTGTACACCTCGACACTAATTAAAAAATAAATTACTTGCGGGCTCCACCAGGTCCGCGGCTTACGCTACCACCTGTAGTGCGACGACGTGTTCCTGTTCCACCACGACGAGCGCCACCACGTCCACCTTCAGCTTCTGCTTCGGCGAGAAGCTTAGCGGCTTTTCTTTCTTTTTCGTCATCGGTGATTTCTTCTGTATCATCTTCCTTAGCAGCTTGACGCTCTGCCAGACCTTCCTCAATAGCTGCCGTGATATAATTCACCAGGATAGCGATTGATTTAGTAGCATCATCGTTAGCAGGTACAGCAAAATCCACTTTGTTAGGATCGCAGTTAGTATCAACGAGACCAAATGTGGTAATGCCTAAACGCTTAGCTTCTGCTAATGCGATATGTTCGTGCCCGATATCAACCAGGAACAAGGCAGCAGGGATACGTCCCAATTGAGAGATACCGCCCAATACTTTTTCCATTTTGTCTTTATCGCGGCTAAGTGTCAGACGCTCTTTCTTAGTAATGCTATCGAAAGAACCATCACCTAGCATTTTTTCAATGCTCTGCATTTTTTTCACACTCTTACGAACGGTGTTGAAGTTGGTCAACATTCCACCTAACCAACGCTCCGTTACAAAAGGCATGTTTACACGCTTAGCACACTCGTTTACGATGTCCTTAGCCTGCTTCTTGGTTCCTACAAAAAGGATTTTCTTTCCACTGCGTGCAATTTGCTTTAACGCAGCTGCAGTTTCCTGCAAGCAATCAACCGTTTTGTTCAGGTCGATGATATGAATACCTTTCTTCTCAGCAAAGATGTAAGGCAACATCTTAGGATTCCACTTCTTTTTCAGGTGACCAAAATGTACACCGGCCTCGAGAAGTTGCTGTTGTAAGGATGTATTATTTTCCATATGAAGTATAAGTACTTTAAAATTGATTGAAGGCGATTAACGTTTGGAGAACTGGTAGCTACGACGAGCTTTCTTGTGACCGAACTTCTTACGCTCTACAGAACGAGGATCACGTTTCAGCAATCCAGCTGCTTTTAGCGCAGGACGAAACTCGGGATTCAAATCCACCAATATGCGGGAAATACCCAGCATAGCAGCTTCCGCTTGTCCTTTAACACCTCCACCGGCGGCATTAATTTTTACATCGTATTTGCCCATCACCTCAACAGTTTTGAGCGGACGCTCTACTTGATTTTGTAAGTAGACCAGAGAAAAATATTGCTTGTAGTCTTTGTCGTTCACCGTAATTTTTCCGTCACCCTTAGTAACGAAAACGCGGGTTACGGCTTCTTTACGACGACCTACGCTGTTCTTTTGCTTTTCCATTGATTAGTTATTTGTACGATTGAATTCAGAATTTAAGTTCCTTTGGTTGTTGTGCGCCATGTGGGTGTGCAGCACCTTGGTACACAAATAATTTCTTGATCATTTTACGACCCAATCTGTTTTTAGGTAGCATTCCTTTTACAGCACGCTCAATGACCACTTCAGGACGACGCTTCAACAAACTAGAAGCAACTTCTTCTTTTAAACCGCCTGGGTAACCTGTAAAATGGTCGTACATTTTTTGATCCAGTTTTTTACCGGTCAATACAACCTTTTCGCAATTAGTTACAATTACATAATCCCCCGTGTCAACGTGAGGAGTGTAGCTGGCTTTGTTTTTTCCGCGCAATACAGCTGCAATGCGGGAACACATACGACCCACGGTTTGATTAGTACCGTCCACAACAAACCAGTTGCGCTTAACGGTAGCCTCGTTCGCATGTTTGGTAGTGAAATGTAGTTTACTCATGATGTTTTATTTGAGATCCCGCTATCCCGGAACCTGATTAAAAATGGACCGCAAAGGTAAGCGAGCCCTGGCAGACCACCTTGAAAAAGAGGATTAATTTTTCAAGGCGCCTTTGCAAAGCATTGATTTTCAATAAAATTTTTGACTGACTTTTTATGTCCTTACTGAAAGGCGGTCATTGCCCTGGTCGGGCGACCTGCATTATCAAATGCTCCCAGCGTATACCCCTTCCAGTTTCCATAACACTGAGGTTCCCAATAGAAAATTCCCAACCCTTTTTGACTGGGGATGGAACGGAGCTGCGTTTGTAGTTCCTTTAAAAATAAATAACAGGCATCGGCTTGGTCCCAGGGCATGCCTACTTCGCAAACCATCACGGGTGTGTTGTACCGATTGACCAGTTCAAGCATATTGGCCTTGCATTGTGCAACTAACTCGGGCCAGTTTGATTGAGTTGGATAGAGAGAGAGTCCAATCAAATCCCAAAGGGCACCATATTGTTTAAGCCCATCTAAATTCCAGCGAAACAAACCTGCGTCATATCCATTCGAGATATGCACCATCACTTTGATGGTAGGATCTATTTGCTTAACAGCTTCATAGCCGGCCTTAAAAAAACTTGCATAATTCCCCATTTGCTGAGAAGCCTTACCTAAAGGCCAAAGCATCCCGTCATTGGTTTCGTTGCCAATTTGAACCCAATCAGGAGTTACCCCCCTTAGGATTAATGCTGACAAAACGCGGGTCGTGTGAGCACGAACAGAATCACACATCGCAGCAACCCCGAGTCCAGCCCAAGTTGCCGGTGGATTTTGTTTACCTGGATCGGCCCAACTATCACTGTAATGAAAATCAATCAGCAGCTTCATTCCGGCTTGTCTGACTCGCATTGCTTTATTGATCACATCTTGTAATCCATTCCAACCATCAGCAGGATTTACCCATACTCGTAACCGGATTGCGTTCATCCCTAATTCTTTCATCAATAAAACAGGATCTTTTTCAACACCACTTGCATTGTAAAATTTTTTCCCTGTTGCTTCCATCTCGCTGATCCAACTTATATCTGCCCCTTTAATCAAGAGTTCATTCGACGCAGGAGGAACGGGGGAATTTTTTTGACCACAGCTGCTGAGCGTACTGACTAAAAATAAGAGTGGTAATAATACAAATCGGCTTCGCATCGGGAGTTGAAATTGGTTGCTGATTTAAAGATAAAAAAACGGCTCCACGAGGGAGCCGTTTTCTATTCAGTAAGACGGAAGATTAGTTGATAGTAACCGTCTGTGTATTTTCATTCAATGTAATAGTATAAGTACCCGCTGTGGTTGGTGTTTTGAAATTCGGACCTCCATCCCACTTGATTCTGCGAGGAGAACCTGTGGACTGACTTCCACCACTGGCATCTTCGTAATCAAATGCACCCCATGCATTACCAGCCAGGAATTTAATATCCTTATTAGCTTCCAAGGCAACGGTAATTGTCCAAACGCCATTACCAGCGTATGTCATTTGAGGACTGGCTCCTGGGTTCCAGGCAGACACACCTGTTAGACCATCTCCAACCACACGCATTTCGTTGGCAGGAGAAATTTCATAACGAATGCTATTTACGTTACGACCATCCCAAATTACACGGTAACGTCCTGTAGCACTAACATCAGGCATATTGGGTCCATTCACTTCCAATGCAGAACCACTACCTCCGTTTGATCCATAACTGCGCGCATTGGCTGCAGTAATATCACCGCTGTTCCAGTTATTGAAGTCGATCAACTTCCAGCCACCAGAGGAGTTGAGGTTAGTTAATCCTACAAATAGATTTTTCTCAGGATGTCCCATTGCGTAGTTAGGGAAGGAAGCACCAGGATTCCAACCGGCACCGGTAGCACCACCCACAAAGCCCATGCGGCCTTCGCGGATATCGTACTTCATGTTAGCGCGATCGATAGAAACGCGATAAACACCAGCTGTGCTCACAGTGAAGTTGGCACCATTTTGAGCCAGGTTATTGTTGGTACCACCATAGTTGATAGCCCAGTCACGACCTTGCGTTACTTTAAATTCAGCGTTAGCAGGCAAATAGATATAGGTGTAGTACAATTTGTTCATTGCTTCTGGACGAATATCACGAATCAACTCAGGAGCGGTTCCTGGATCCCAGTTGTTACCATTTCCCGTAGCTGACTGATAACCACCAGGCATATAGAAACGAAGAATTGGAATGTACGTATTGATCAACACATTGACAGTGTTTGAAAAAGAAGTAGCCCCTTGCGCAGTAACCGCACGAACACGGTATTCAATTCTTCCAGGATTTCCACCGGCAACCCCTTCGTTCAAAGCCGTTTCATTCATTTCAAAATTGGTCAAGGTTACGTTCAAGCGATTTGCTCCCACTGCAAAATCACGAGGAGAAGCAAAATTCTTTCCAGCAGAATCATATTGCAGGGTATACGTAATATCTCCAGTGTAACCAACAAAAGAACGTGTCCAGGTAAATGTATTACCAGGATCGTTGGAAGTTGCCAGGCTTGGAGAAAGGGTTGCATTCTGTGAAACCAATACAGATGGATCTTCAAATGGTGTAACGGTGATACGGAGTACATTAGACTCCAATTTCTCATTGTTATTGCCATAAGAAGAAGCCACTTTCACATCCAGTGAATGCGTTCGTCCTAAAGCAAAACCATAGTTAAGTAGGATACCATTCAACTCGCGACCTGTGATGGCGGTATTACGAACACCCATTACAGTTTTAGTTACTTCACGACTAAAGTTGCGACCCGCTGAGTCAATGGAAAGCACATATTTGTAATTAGCAGAATCTGTTCCGTGTTGTGGGTTAGTCCAGTTAAAACTGATCACATTGCGGGTACTATCCGCCAATGTAGAGGTTACACTGGTAAAGTTTGAACTTAGTACAACAGAGTTACCTGGTTTATAAAAGGGCAGATCAGCCACTTTAGTACAAGCTGCGATTCCCAGCACCAGACCCAGATAAAAGAGTTTACGCATATTTTTCATAGCAGTACGTTTTTAGGTTTAGAGTCTGGTTAATTTATATTTACCAGTCTGAAAATTGACCTCAATTTTATAGCGACCCGCACCTGGGCTTTGGAAAGCAGGATC
>Ga0315902_10001293_pt1 | contig 40348 bp, 35 predicted proteins | sample LakEriMetagenome_9_FD_203523 | JGI IMG/M metagenome (GOLD analysis project Ga0315902, IMG submission 203523) | Freshwater fungal communities from buoy surface, Lake Erie, Ohio, United States - Buoy 12 MA117 | ecosystem: Environmental > Aquatic > Freshwater > Lake > Lake biofilm | place: USA...
CAGTTACTGAATATTATACAGGATTAGGTACAAAACCAGTATTGGCAATCGTACAAAAATCATCAACAGGTGCAGGAACAAATGTAATTGCTGGTTTAGCAACCGGAATGATTTCTACTTTCCCAACCGTATTATTATTTGCAGGTGCAATCTGGTCAACTTATGCTTTAGCTGGTTTCTACGGAGTTGCTCTTGCTGCTTCTGCAATGATGGCAACTACAGCTATGCAATTAGCAATCGACGCTTTCGGACCAATCTCTGATAACGCTGGTGGAATTGCTGAAATGAGTGAATTACCAAAAGAAGTTAGAACTCGTACAGATATTTTAGATTCAGTTGGAAACACAACAGCTGCAACAGGAAAAGGTTTTGCTATCGCTTCTGCAGCTTTAACTTCGTTAGCCTTATTTGCTGCTTATGTAACGTTCACTGGAATTGACGGAATTAATATTTTCAAAGCTCCAGTTTTGGCAATGTTGTTTGTGGGAGGAATGATTCCTGTAGTGTTCTCTGCATTAGCAATGAACTCTGTTGGAAAAGCTGCGATGGATATGGTTTATGAAGTTCGTCGTCAGTTTAAAGAAATTCCAGGAATTATGGAAGGAACAGGAAAACCAGAATATGGTAAATGTGTTGAAATTTCTACTAAAGCTGCATTACGTGAAATGATGTTACCTGGTGTTATGACTATTGGTTTTCCAATTGCTATTGTGCTTTTAGGTAAATTAGTTTATGGAGATAACAATATGCTTATCGCTGAAATGTTAGGTGGTTATATGGCTGGAGTTACTGTATCAGGTGTACTTTGGGCTGTGTTCCAAAATAACGCAGGTGGTGCTTGGGATAATGCTAAGAAATCATTTGAAGCCGGAGTTATGATTAATGGTGAAATGACTTATAAAGGTTCTGATGCTCATAAAGCAGCTGTAACTGGAGATACTGTTGGAGATCCATTTAAAGATACTTCTGGACCATCAATGAACATCTTAATCAAATTAACTTGTTTGATAGGTTTAGTTATTGCTCCAATTTTAGGTGCAGGTAACGAAGGTGGAACTAAAGAAATGGAATGTACTATCGAAATGGAATCATGTGAAGGTGAAATGATGGGCAAATGCGATATGAGCAAATGCAAGGACATGACTAAAGAAGAATGTGCTGCAATGTGTGATTCATTAAAATGTACACCTGAACAAAAAGAAGCTTGTCTTTCTCACTATGGTCCTGATGGAAAATTCATCGCTGAAAAGAAAGATGATTGTTGTGCTGAAAAAGACGCAATGGCTTCAGCTGCTGCAGAGAAAAATGTAAAAGTTGTAATTACTAATACAAATGGTAAAGCTAAAGCAACGGTTACAACTACAGTAGGAGGTACTACAACATCTGAAACTTTTGAAGGAACTGAAGCTGAAGTAAAAGCTAAAGTTGAAGCTTTGAAATAATATATTTCAATAGTAAGGATATAAAAAAGGCTCACAATTGTGAGCCTTTTTTTTATATTTAATATTCTTTAAAAGAGTCCGTTTATCTCGGCATTGATTCTGTTAATGATATCTCCTAAATCTTCCGGATTATTAACAAAATCAATATTGTCTACGTCTATAATTAATAGTTTGCCTTTGTCATAGGTATGAATCCAGGCTTCATAACGTTCATTCAAACGACTCAAATAGTCAATCGAAATAGTGTTTTCATAATCACGACCACGCTTGTGAATTTGGGCAACCAAATTAGGAATAGAGCTTCTCAAATAAATCAACAAATCGGGTGCGCCAACTAATCCTTCCATCAATTCAAAAAGATCAGAGTAATTCTCAAAATCACGATTGGTCATCAAACCCATAGCATGCAAATTCGGAGCAAAAATATGAGCATCTTCATAGATGGTTCTATCCTGAATTATATTTTTACCACTTTCACGAATTTGCAATACCTGACGAAAACGACTATTTAGGAAGTAAATCTGCAAGTTAAAACTCCAACGTTCCATTTGGTGATAGAAATCATCTAAATATGGATTATCAACTACATCTTCAAAATGTGGTTCCCACTTAAATTGCTTTGCCAAAAATCGCGTTAACGTTGTCTTTCCTGCTCCGATATTTCCTGCTACTGCTATGTGCATTATGGTAATTTTATTTTATAATTCTTAATTTGTTGGTTGGTAAAAATAGCCAAAATTTGGTCTTTGTAATAATAATTTTGAAACGATTTCTCAACAATTTCAATTTCGTAAACAACTTTGGTTTTATTATTCAAACTATAAAGAATATTGTCTCTCGAAAAAAGCAGCTTTTCGTTATCAATTATCTGAATTTTTTCAAAAGGAGGAATGTTAGCCAAAAGTGTCACTTTGCCAAATATATCAATCGAATACCAATTATTAATTTCATCTATCCAATAAAAATTATTAAAATCAGATTGAGTGTATTTTATGTTTTCCTGAATGGGATTTCCAATAATTTTGGAAGTGTTTTTTAAATAATCAAATAGCAGAATTTGTTGTGTCAAAGCATTATAAATCCACAATTGATTTTGGGAAGCCATACCAATTTTAGATGCAAAAATGGTGTTGTCAATATCAAAAAGATTAAGCTTCTGAATTTCGTTTAGCTGATTGTCAAGTGTGATTATGGTATTAAAATCTTCATAAAAAACAACTATTTTCAGCGGGTTTACATAATCAACAGAAGTGATTTTCCCCAATGCCACATTTTTATATTCCCAAATTTGACTTTCGTATTGCTTGCTAAAAACATTATCTTTTATATAATAATTGTTGCCCAAACCATCAAAACCAATATAAGTTTTGTTCTCAAGTTCTTTTGTATTTATGATAATAGTTTTCAGTTTTTGACTTTGACAAAAACTAATTGAACAACTTAAAATAAACAAAAACAAAAACACCTTTTTCATCATAGTGCTAATTTACACTAAACGGATTTATTATTGACATGTCTCAAAAAATAAATTTAACATAACTTTGGTAACACAATTCGTATGGATTTGTCATATTTGTTTTTTTAAATTCAAAAATGATGAAAAAATTATTCTACCCACTATTGTTTTTATTTGTATTTGGTGTTTCAAATGCACAAAAAGATTTTCAAGGAATGGCGGTTTATGAATCTAAAACCAGTACAGCAGATTTTAAATCTCGTTTTGAAGGCAATAAAGAAATTACACCCGAAATTCAAAAAATGATTGAAGAACGAATGAAAAAAATGTTCGAAAAAACGTTTTTTCTCAATTTCGATAAATCAGCTTCTATCTACAAAGAAGAAGAAAAATTAGATGCTCCAGGACAAGGTCAAGGTGGCGGAATGCGCATGATGTCCTCTTTTATGGGTGGCGGCGGAACGTATTATAAAAATGTAAAAGAAAAAAAGTATACCGTTGACAAAGAGTTTATGGGTAAAGAGTTTTTAATCAAAGATTCATTAACTACTTACAAATGGCAAATGAGTTCAGAAACTAGAGTCATTGGAGGTTATAATTGTTTTAAAGCTACTGCCGTTATACCAGCTAGTAAAACTGATTTCAGAAATTTTAAACCAAAAAAGAAAGAAGAAGCTAAAGAAGGCGAAGCTAAAAAAGAGGAAAAAGAAAAAAGAACCAATTTTATGGATGATTTTGATTTGCCAAAAGAAATAACGATTACCGCTTGGTATACACCTGAAATCCCTGTCAATCAAGGCCCCGAAGGATATTGGGGTTTGCCAGGTTTAATATTAGAAGTAAATGATGGTAAGACCGTTATTCTTTGTTCTAAAGTTGTTTTGAATTCGAAAGATAAAGTTGAAATCAAAGCACCTTCTAACGGAAAAGAAATATCACAAAAAGAATATGATGAAACGGTTACCAAGAAAATGCAAGAAATGAGCGAAATGAATGGTGGAAGAGGCGGGTTTCAAATGAGAGGAAATAGATAATTAATTATAGTATGATAAAAGTAGTTGTTGGTTCATTTTTGCTTTTAGGATTCATTGTAAAAGCTCAAGAATTCCAAGGAAAAGCGGAATATTTTTCTAAGAGAATTCAAAAAATGCAGGTAAATAAAGCGCCAGAAGAAAAGGGGATGAGTCCAGAAATGGAGAAAGCCTTCCAAGAAGCTATGAAAAGCGCAACTGAAAAGCAATATACTTTATCGTTCAACAAAGTCGAATGCCTTTATGAAGAACAAGAAAAATTAGAAAAACCCGAAGCTTCAGCTAATGGAGGATTTAGTGTTTCTGTTTCTTTTCCGGGTGAAGGTAAAAAATACATAAACCTTAAGGACAAAATAAGTATTGCTGAGGATGAAATCTTCGGCAAGGAATTTTTAATTGTCGAAACTCTTGAAAAACCTGATTGGAAACTACTAAATGAAACCAAGAAAATAGGAGAATACAATTGTTTTAAAGCCGAAATTCTTATTCAAGTTACAGAAAAGCAAATAGAAGAATACAAAGAGTTTCTCAAAAAAGAAGAAGCCAAACCTTCTTTGTTTAAAATGGAAGAACCCAAAGACAAAACAATAGTCGCTTGGTATACCCCTGAAATACCGGTTAGTTTTGGTCCCAAAAATTACTGGGGTTTACCGGGTTTAATTCTAGAAATTAACGAAGAAGATAGCATAATCCTTTGTTCTAAAGTAACTTTAAGTAACAAAGAAAAATCAAAAATTAAAGTGCCTAATACAGGTGAAAAAGTGACCCAAAATAAGTTTGATGAAATTCAAAAAAACAAAATGGACAGCATGAAAAACGAAGATGGAGTAATTATTTTTCAACAATAAAATACAAGTTTTATAAGCCATAATCATGAAAAAAATTTTCTATTTATTCTTTTTAGTTTCAACGATTTCCTTTTCACAAAACGTTCGTTTTGAAGGCACTATTCTCGATAACAATAAAGCGCCACTCGAAATGGCCAATGTAATGGCAATGAATCAAGGTACCAAAGCCATGGATGCCTATGCCATTACCAATGAAAAAGGTAAATTTATTTTGAATCTAAATGCCAATGCCTCCTATACCATAAAGTTGAGTTATTTGGGAATGCAAAACAAAGAAATTACAGTTGCCACCCAAACCCAAAACATTACCCAAAACATCACAATGGAAAGTGGTGGAATAGATTTAGAAGGTGTTGAAATTGTTCGCGAAATGCCTGTATCAATAAAAGGAGATACTATTGTTTATAATTCCGATTCTTTTACGAATGGAACTGAAAGAAAATTGGAAGACGTTCTTAAAAAACTTCCCGGAGTAGAGGTTGATGCTGATGGACAAGTAAAAGTAGAAGGCAAATCGGTAACAAAGTTGATGGTCGAAGGAAAAGATTTCTTTGATGGTGATACCAAACTTGGCGTAAAAAATATTCCTGCCGACGCTATCGATAAAGTGCAAGTGTTGCGGAATTACAATGAAAATTCTATAATGAAAGGCGTCGAGAATAATCAAGATAATTTGGCCATGAACATCAAACTAAAAGAAGGAAAGAAAAACTTTTGGTTTGGCGATATGACTGCCGGAATTGGAGTTGGTCATGACGACACACGATATAATATTGCTCCCAAAGCATTTTATTACAGTCCAAAATACAGTATAAATATTATAGGTAATAGCAATAATGTTGGTCAACAAGCTTTTACCATTCAAGATTATTTTAGGTTTAGCGGTGGCTTTAGAAACATTATGGGAAAAGGTGGCGGAAGCATTAATGTTGGGAATAATTCATTAGGAATAAACTTTTTTCAAGACAATAGAGTAAAAGAAATCGAATCGCATTTTGGAGCCACAAATTTTTCGTATAATCCATCCAAAAGCTGGAGTTTGAGTGGATTTGTCATTGCTACTTCAACTTTGGTTGATACCGATACACAATCTACAGTAAATTTTTTACGACCAAATATAGAACAAGTTGCATCAGCTGAAATTAGACAAGATTTAGGAAATCAAAAAAATAATTTAGGGTTATTTAAGTTGAGTTCCACCTATAAACCAAGTGCCAAATTCCAACTCGATTATGATATTCTAACGCGACTCTCGGCACAAAGAGAAAACAACGATTTAAACAGACAGGTATTTAATTATTTAGACAATACGAACTCTAGTGAAAATATTCTGACTTCAAAAAGACAAGACCCAATTAATATCAATCAAAACCTTAGTTTTTATTACACGCCAACCGATAAGCATATTTTTGCTTTCGAAAGTCAATATTTGTATCAAAACGAAGATCCATTATACAACGCTAATCTTCAGTTTCAACCATTTGATTTTGATGGGTATATTGAAAATCAAAACCGAAACGATATTACCCAAAGCCGCTTTATTAAAACCAATAAATTAGACAGTAGACTCGATTATTATTTTGTACTTACTCCAAAAGTAAACCTCAATTTTACGTTGGCTAATTCCTATGTGTATCAAAGTTTAAATTCTTCTGTTTTTCAACGTTTGGATAACGGAACCATTAATAATTTGACTGCCGCTGAAAACACCAATGATGTTGGCTATCGTTTTAATGACTCTAGCTTAGGATTTCATTTAAAATGGTTAACCGGTAAATTTACCTTTACGCCCGGAGTAACTTTGCATCGTTTCAATTTAATAAATTCACAGTTGGCAACAAATACCAAGCAAGAATTAACCCGGTTTTTACCCGATTTTCAAATGATTTATCAAATAAAGAAATCAGAATCATTAACCTATAACTATGCGTTGACCAACAATTTTACCAACGTAAATAACTTTGCATTAGGCACGATTTTCAATAGCTATAACAGTTTGTTTTCGGGTAATCGAGACTTAGAAAACTCAGTTATTCAATCACATACATTGAATTACCAGAAATTCAACATGTTTAATTTTGAAAATTTTGGTGGATTTATAAATTACACTCGAACTACCGAAGCCATCAAAACAAGAGCTTTGTTTCTAGGTGTAAATCAAATAGGATCGCCATTTAATTCACCTTTTGGCGATGAAAATCTTTCCGGAAATTTTCGCTATGGACGTTCGTTTTTAAAATATTATAAAGCTAATTTTAGTGCCAATGTCAATTGGAGTAAGTTTTATAATATTCAGATAAACCCTCAAACGAGTTCAGAAGATATTGTAGATACCGAAAGTTTTACTCAAAATTATAGGTTAGGAGCTTCTACCAATTTCAAAAAATTCCCAAATATTGAATTATCATATGGATATTCCGTAAATCAATATCCGAACGATACTTTCTATACTGACAGTCCATCGGTTAAACTCGATTATTTCTTCCTGGAAAGTTTCTCTTTTGTTTCTGAATACGAATTCTTTCATTACTATAATAACGATAAAACAGTTGATCAAGAATATGATTTTTTATCTGCAAGTTTAACCTATCAAAAAACAAAATCAAGTCATATGGAGTATAAAATTGCGGCAACTAACATCCTCAATACAACTTCAATAAACGATGATAGTTTCTCACAGTTTTCTACCCGAAATTCTCAATATATTGTGCAACCGAGATATATTATCTTTAGTTTGAAGTATAATTTGTAATTATTGCACCGAATCGTTCAGATGATATAGATTTACCAGCGACATCGATTGGGAGTAGTGGTTTGTATTTTTCTAAACGGAAGATATTTGTACCACCATTTTGCTTCTTTAAATGGTGAATTCCGAATATCTGAATACACTATTTTTTTCCCTTTATAAATCAAAGTGCATGGAATTGGTGTTTTATATTTCCTATTCCAATAATTAACTAAAAATCGAAATTCTACAACTGGAAGTTTATACCCATTGTAATCTTCTTTTATGTAGGGATTATTGAGAGAAACAATATATACGTTGTCTTCTTCATAATCAAATAGTTTTGTTTTGTTGGTGTCAATTAACAAATGATTATTCATGCTTTTTTCGGTAACCAAATTACTAAACATGGTTAAATTACCTTTATTTCCTAGTCCAATATAGGTTTTTAAAGTCCAAATACTTATTACAACACTACAAGTTAGTAAAGGGAAAAAGTAGTTTCTGTTGAATTGAAATCGAGGAAAATCAATCGTTTTTAAATAATGAAATGCAAATAAAACAAAACCTATATTGAATACAAAACCTTGTAAAAAACGATGTTTTAAAGGATTAACAGAAGTTAGTTTTAATAAACTATAACCTAAAATAGCTAATAGAATAGTTGTTAAATAAATCTTTAAGTAAAAGATTGTTTTTAAAGAAATTTCTTTTTTATTTAAATCTATTGCACATCCTAAAAGTAAAAATAATGCTGTGGCACTAAAGTCTGCAAAAACAGATAAGGATAGATAACTATGAAAACATAATAAAATTAAAATCGCTATTTTTCTTAATTTATAATGTAAAATGCCAAACGGGACAATACACTCTATGAACAAAGCCGACCACTGAAAAAAAGTTGATAATCCATTTGTAATCTTAAATGGAGTATTCAAAATATTATAAAGTGTGTAGTTATTTATCTCATTTACACAACTCACACAAGTGTTGAAATAATCAGTGTTTAATTTGTGAAAACCCGTATAAAAATAAATGGTAACAACAACAGTTCTAAATAAAAAAGAGATAAAGTTTGGGTTAATTTTGAATCGAAATCTACTAATTTTTATCAAAATTAATACTCCTATAATTAACGAAATTATCAAAAGTAAACTAGAGTGATTGCCAATTCTGGGGAATAAATTCACCTGTAAAACAATGCATATTAGACAGTTGACAACAGTTGCCCACCATTTTTTAATATCGATAATTGAAACAATAAGAAAAAAGATTAGCACACACATCAAAATAGGATTTCTATAAATCAGTTTGTGAAAATTCATAACTATAGCACCATTTAATAATGCTGCTAGTACCAAATAATTTGGTTGTTCTTCAAATTGTTTTTCAATATTTTTATATAACAGCATTAGAAGTTGCTTAGGATTTACTACAAATTAATAAAAAAAACCATCTCGTTTTTTATTGAGATGGTTTTTATCTTAGTAAGATTTATAAATTTTACATTCCAAAAGCCGCTTTAACTTTATCTACATAATCTAATTTCTCCCAAGTAAATAATTCTACGGTTACTGTTTTTGGTGCACCATTTGGTAATTGAAAAGTTTTAGTAACTGTTTCAGGTTTTCTTCCCATATGACCATAAGCAGCTGTTTCACTATAAATAGGATTTCTCAATTTCAAACGTTGCTCTATAAAGTACGGACGCATATCAAATACATTCTCAACTACTTTGCTAATTTCTCCGTCGGTCATGTTTACTTTTGAAGTTCCATAAGTTACCACGTTGATTGAAGTTGGTTTTGCTACTCCAATTGCATAAGAAACCTGAACCAAAACTTCATCACACAATCCGGCAGCAACTAAGTTTTTAGCGATATGACGGGTTGCATAAGCTGCAGAACGGTCTACTTTTGACGGGTCTTTCCCAGAGAAAGCGCCACCACCGTGAGCACCTTTTCCACCATAAGTATCAACGATGATTTTTCTTCCTGTTAAACCAGTATCTCCGTGTGGTCCACCAATAACGAATTTACCAGTTGGATTGATGTGATACGTAATTTGGTCATTAAATAAATGAGCGTATTGAGGGTATTTAGCTTTAATTCTTGGAATCAAAATACCAACTAAATCACTTTTAATCTTAGCTAACATTTCAGCTTCAGCAGCAAAATCATCGTGCTGAGTAGAAATTACAATAGCATCAATTCTTTGCGGTTTGTTATCATCAGAATACTCTAAAGTAACCTGTGATTTAGCATCCGGACGTAAGTATTTAATTTCGTTGTTTTCTCTTCTTAAATTTGCCAATTCTATCAACAAAGCGTGAGATAAATCTAAAGCTAAAGGCATATAGTTTTCTGTCTCATTAGTAGCATAACCAAACATCATTCCTTGGTCACCAGCTCCTTGCTCTTCCTTACAAGCTCTATCAACTCCTTGATTAATATCAGCCGATTGCTCGTGAATAGCCGATAAAACGCCACAAGAATCCGCTTCAAACATATACTCACTTTTAGTATATCCAATCTTTCGGATTACTTCTCTTGCAATAGACTGTACATCAAGATAAGTATTTGATTTTACTTCTCCAGCCAAGATAACTTGTCCAGTAGTTACTAAAGTTTCACAGGCAACTTTTGAATCCGCATCAAATGCTAAAAAGTTATCAATCAATGCATCAGAAATCTGATCTGCAACTTTGTCTGGATGTCCTTCACTCACTGACTCCGACGTAAATAAATAAGCCATAACTATATTTTAGTTTAATATTATTAGTATTGAAGAAAAAATTAGATTGCCTTGAAAGCTAAAGAAGAGTTTCTGCTTTAGCATTTTTTTACGAGGTTGCAATCAGTTCAAATTTTTCCTCTTATTTTTCGAGTGCAAATGTATAAAGACTATTTAGAATACAAAAAACTATTTTGCTTTTTTTATTTTTTTTATGATTATTTCAAAATTCTAAATACGTAGTATTTAAAAATATATAAACAAACTCCAAATGTTAAATTTTCAAATTTTGTTTGGTCAATTAAAAAAACATTCAGAAGTTTGTACCAACAAAAAGAAACAAAAATGAAATTTATTATTTGCCATATGTGTTGCATGATGCCGGAAAATTCCGCAGAGCGCACTATTGCATAATTTTAAATTTTTAAAATATATACAATCGAACCTCTGCCAACCGCAGGGGTTTTTTTATTTAAACTAAAATCAGAACACAAAAAAGTAAAACAATGAAAGTAACAGGAAAAAATATGACGATGAACAACTGTTTGATGCACATGATGATGTGTTGTTGTATCGACATAAACTGTTACCAAATGCGGAAGACTTAATCAAAGTTTCAATACTTGTTCTTAAAGTCCTTTTGGTAAGCCATCCAAAAGGACTTTTTTTATTTTAAAAAATTAATAATCTAAATATCTAACAATTAAACTTCAAAATCATGAGCACACAAAAATTCGCAACCAACGCATTGCACGCAGGACACGACATTACTAAAAACGCAGGAACCAGAGCTGTTCCGATTTACCAAACAACTTCATATGTATTCAACAACTCAGACCATGCAGCCAAATTGTTTGGCCTGGCTGAAACCGGATTCATCTATACCCGTTTGAACAACCCAACCAATGACATTTTAGAACAACGCTTAGCCGCACTGGAAGGCGGAATTGGAGCTGTAGTTACTGCTTCAGGAACTTCTGCCATCGCCACCAGTTTATTGGTTTTGCTAAAAGCCGGCGATCACATCGTTGCATCAAACAGTCTTTATGGTGGAACTTACAACTTGTTGAGCGTAACCTTACCAAGATTAGGCATCACCACCACTTTCGTTGATCCTTCAAATCCTGAAAACTTTACCAAAGCTGCCCAAGAAAACACCAGAGCATTTTTTGCAGAAAGTTTGGGTAACCCAAAATTAGATGTACTCGATTTGAAAGCGATTTCGGCAGCAGCCAAAGACTTCAAAGTACCTTTTATTGTAGACAATACAGTGGCTACACCTTATTTGTTAAACCCGATTCAATACGGCGCTGATATCGTAATCCACTCGTTAACCAAATACATCACCGGAAACGGAACTTCACTTGGTGGTGTAATTATTGATGCTGGAAACTTCGACTGGAGCAACGGCAAATTCCCAGAATTCACCGAACCATCAGCAGGATATCACGGATTGAAATATTACGAAGCGCTTGGTGCAGCATCTTTCATCGCCAAAGTAAGAATCGAAGGTTTGCGCGATTTTGGGGCAGCTTTATCTCCGTTCAACGCCTTCCAAACCATTCAAGGTTTAGAAACTTTAGAAATTAGAATCAAAAAACACAGCGAAAATGCTTTGGCTTTAGCCCAATGGTTGCAAGCACAAGAGCAAGTTGCATGGGTAAATTATCCAGGATTAGCAACATCCAAATACAAAGCTATAGCTGATGAATATTTGCCAATCGGAAAAAGTGGCATTGTAACTTTCGGCCTAAAAGGCGGATTTGAAGCAGCTAAAAAAGTAGCTGACGGAACCAAATTGTTTTCGCTTTTGGCTAACATCGGTGATACGAAATCGCTTATCATTCATCCAGCAAGTACTACGCATCAACAATTGTCAGATGCCGAGCAAGAAACTACTGGTGTAACCAAAGATTTAATTCGACTGTCAGTTGGTTTAGAAGATATCGAAGATTTAAAAGCCGATTTGAAGGAGGTTTTTGTAACCATCAAAACGTCACAACTTATATAATTTAAAGAAATAAAAAAACCATTGCTTAGGTTGGTTTGTTTGCTAAGGCTGTCTTCAGTTTCGCGGTTGAAGACAGTCTTTTAAAAAAGCTATGAAAATAACAATAGATAAAATGAAAAATTTAGAAAAAATAGACGTATTTAACTTTGATTTAGTAAACGGGAAGCGTCGCTCATACATTCCGTTATTCTATCAAACTTTCGGTCAGCCCATTGGCAGTGCGCCAATTGTAGTTGTCAATCATGCCTTGACAGGGAACTCAACGGTGACTGGAGTAAACGGTTGGTGGAATGATTTGATTGGCGAGGACAAAATCATCGATACACAGTATTTTACTGTGATTGCGTTTAATATTCCGGGAAATGGTTATGATGATAATTTTGGCAACCTAATTTCCAATTATCAGGATTTTACGGTTCGTGATATAGCCCGTATTTTTTGGGAAGGCTTGTATTCTCTCAAAATTGAAACCGTTTTTGCCATCATTGGCGGAAGTCTTGGCGGTGCTTTAGCTTGGGAAATGACAACGCTCTTTCCCGATAAAGTGGAGAATTTAATTCCAATAGCATCCGACTGGAAAGCTACCGATTGGGTAATTGCCAATGTGTTAATTCAGGATCAAATTCTGAATAATTCGGATGATCCAATTGTTGACGCAAGACTGCACGCGATGCTTTTGTACAGAACGCCCCAATCTATCAATCAAAGATTTCAAAGAAATAAATTAGAAAATCTTTCTATTTTTCAAATAGAAAACTGGTTAATCAATCATGGGTTTAAACTCAAAAACCGCTTCCGATTGGCAGCTTACAAACTAATGAATCATTTGCTGAAAACGAATGATATTACCCGAGACAGAAAAGATTTCTTGACCATTCTACAAGATGTTAAAACGACTATCCACATCGTTGCAGTTGATACGGATTACTTTTTTATTCCAGACGAAAATAGGGATACGTATCAGCAATTGAAAACAATTAGAGACAATGTGTTTTACCACGAAATCATTTCCATTCATGGTCATGACGCTTTCTTAATCGAATTCGACCAATTAGCCCAAATTTTAGAACCTATTTTTAACAAACAAAAACAACTCAATTATGTCAGCGCTTAGAATAAATATAGTCCTTTTCGGAATCGGAAATGTTGGTAGCACATTAATAAATCAGGTTATTGAAAGCCAAAAATTCTTTCTCGAAAAAAGAAATATCGATTTGCGATTTCCAATCATCACCAACTCTACTTTAGCTTTTTTTGAAAAAGACGGATTAAAAAATCAATGGGAATCCAACTTTGCACAATCGGCCATTCCGTTCAGAATCGGAGATATTATCGAGTATGTTCAGGAACAACAACTAGAAAACCTTATTGCCGTTGATGCAACAGCAAGTTCAGACATTATCAAAAATTATATTCCACTTATTCAAAATGGTTTTGACATAGTTGCTGCCAATAAAAAAGCAAATACACTGCACACCGATTTCTACAAAGAACTAAGAAGAAATTTAAAAAATCATGGTAAGACGTTTCTATACGAAACCAATGTCGGAGCTGGATTGCCAGTGGTACAAACCCTAAACGATTTGCACTTTTCGGGTGAAGAAATCACTAAAATCCGTGGCACTTTTTCAGGATCATTAAGTTATATTTTTAACCGATTTTCTTCGGAAGAAGTACCTTTTTCTAAAATTCTGGTGCAGGCCGAAAAAATAGGATTGACAGAACCCGATTCTAGAGAAGATTTATCAGGCAATGATGTTGCCAGAAAGTTGCTTATTCTCGCTCGTGAAATTGAACAGAAATTCGAATTTTCAGACATCAAAATTTCATCCCTTTTGCTCCCAAATTTGAATGAAACTAATTCCAAATCAGAATATTCGGTCAACAAACAACTATTTGACAATCCGTTTCAAATTGCCAAAATCAGGCAAGCCGAGAATCATGTTTTGCGCTATGTGGGCGAATTCGATGTAAAATCAAAACAAGTAGAAGTCAAGCTGATTTCGGTTCCAAAAAGTTCCGCTCTAGGGCAACTCAAAGGCGCCGATAACTTGATTGAAATTTACACCAAATCGCATTGCGAAATTCCAATCGTTATTCAAGGTGCTGGAGCCGGAAAGCAAGTAACGGCTCGTGGTGTTTTGACAGACATTCTCAAAATCGCAGAAAAAGCAAAAATCAAAGAGGCGGTTTGGTTGTAAAGGAAATGCAATCGCTACTAACAAAAATTATACATCCATGAAATTAGATTTTATTGCTTTTGCTATACCGTTTTTTGTATCATTTATGTTGCTAGAATATTACATGAGCAAACGGAAAAACAAAACCATACACCAGTTTAATGAAATTGTTGCGAACATTAACGTAGGCATCGTAGAACGCATTTCCGATTTGCTGACTACAGGTTCGTTCTTTTTTATATTCTCATGGCTGAACCAAAACTATGCTATTTTCGATGTCCCAAACAATTGGATAACCTGGGTTTTACTTTTCGTTGCGACCGATTTGCTTTGGTATTGGTACCATCGCTTTGGTCATCAGATTAATTTATTATGGGCAGCTCATATTGTTCATCATCAAAGCGACGATTTTAATTATACAACCGCAGCGAGAATTACTGTTTTTCAGGCGATTACACGCGGTTTATTTTGGAGTATTTTACCAATTATAGGTTTTAAACCCGAAATGATAACCGTATTTCTTTTGGTTCACGGAACGTATTCTTTTTTCACGCATACACAATTAGTCGGGAAATTAGGTTGGCTCGAATACATCATCGTTACGCCTTCGCATCACAGGGTTCATCATAGCAGTAACCCTGAATATTTAGATAAAAATTATGGCGACATGCTCATCATTTGGGACAAAATCTTTGGCACTTTTGCTCAAGAAAAAGCCGAACCCAAATACGGATTAACTAAATCATTAGACAGCCACAGCTTTCTCTGGCAACACTTTCATTATGTATTAGAATTATTCGTCGCTTGCCGATTAGCCAAAGGAATCCGTCAAAAATTAAAAGTTGTTTTGGCAGTCCAAACGATATTGACCCTCGAATTAGAACACTTTTAGAACGAAAACTATCTCAAAAAGTAACGCATGTTCAACATTCTCCAAACCTTATTTTAGCCATCAAAATTAAAACCATCACGACAGTTTTAATGTTGTTTTTTACCATCTTATTTTCAAAATATATTTCATTCGAAAAAATAGCATTCATAACACTTTTTATAGTTTTAAGTGTTATCATTACCGGGGCGATGCTCGAGCAGAAAAAATGGATTTTTCATCTCGAATTTCTTCGGTTTACCATTCTCTGCATCATCATCAATTTCAAATTCCCAACCTTTTATTTCACCATTAGCGTATTGGGATTGATAACACTAGTGGTGGTTTTTTATAACGAAATACAATCAAAATACCAAAATTACCTTTTCACCAACTAATTAAAACCCCGAAAACTTACAGCATTCAAACGTTGTAGGTTTTTATTTTTTAAAAACTCTTGCAAATAACAATTCTATGCCTTTACTTTGCACCGTTCATAAACTTATTGTTCGTTATCACGAAAGCCGGAGGGAATAGACCCGTTGAAAGCTTAGCAACCCTTTACCAAAAGAAGGTGCTACATTCTATCTCGTTTTAATAAAAATGAGAGCAGATAACCCGAGAATTCTTCTCAACTTTCATGATAACATATAATTTAAACAACAACTTTTATAGTTGAAACTATTTATATGTCAAAAATTCAAGAAGCTATTAAACATAGAATTCTCGTTCTCGATGGAGCTATGGGAACCATGTTGCAACGCAATAATTTTTCAGAAGAAGATTTCCGCGGAGAACGATTCGCAGCTTTTCCACATCCGTTAAAAGGAAACAACGATTTACTTTCCATTACCCAACCCGAAGCGGTAAAACAAGTGCATCGTTTGTATTTTCAAGCCGGAGCTGATATTGTAGAAACCAATACTTTCTCAGGAACCACCATAGGAATGGCCGATTATCATTTAGAAGATTTGGTTTACGAGCTAAATTACGAATCGGCAAAAATTGCTCGAGAAGTTGCCGACGAATTTACAGATAGACCACGTTTTGTAGCAGGTTCTATCGGTCCAACAAACAGAACAGCATCAATGTCGCCAGATGTAAATGATCCAGGTTTCCGTGCCGTAACTTTTGACGATTTACGCATAGCCTACAAACAACAAGTAGAAGCACTTATTGACGGTGGATGTGACGTGCTTTTAGTTGAAACTATTTTCGATACACTCAATGCAAAAGCTGCTCTTTTCGCCATAGAAGAAGTAAAAGAAGAACGCAATCTCGATATTCCAGTGATGGTTTCAGGAACGATTACCGATGCCTCAGGAAGAACATTATCGGGGCAAACCGTAGAAGCGTTTCTCATTTCCATTGCACATATCGATTTATTAAGCATCGGATTTAATTGTGCACTTGGTGCCGATCAATTGAAACCATATTTAAGTCGTTTAGCGATGAATACACAACTCAATATTTCAGCGCATCCAAATGCCGGTTTGCCAAATGCTTTCGGGCAATACGACCAAACTCCTGAAGAAATGCAAATATTAATTAGAGAGTATTTACAAGACAATTTAGTTAATATCATCGGAGGTTGCTGTGGCACAACTCCGGAACACATAAAAGCAATTGCTGATGTGGCCAAAGAATTCAAACCAAGACAAATTTTAGAAACGATATAATGGCGCAAGCAACTAAATATTTAAGACTATCAGGATTAGAGCCATTGATAGTTACTCCAGAATCAAATTTTATAAACGTAGGAGAACGAACCAACGTAACTGGTTCGCGTAAATTTTTGCGTTTAATCAAAGAAGAGAAATACAACGAAGCACTTACAGTTGCAAGAGACCAAGTTGAAGGTGGCGCACAAATCATCGACGTCAATATGGATGAAGGAATGTTGGACGGCGTCTATGCTATGACCAAGTTCTTAAATCTAATTGCAGCCGAACCCGATATTGCTCGTGTTCCTGTTATGGTCGACAGTTCTAAATGGGAGATCATCGAAGCGGGTCTGAAAGTCATTCAGGGTAAAGGTGTCGTGAATTCCATTTCCCTAAAAGAAGGAAAAGAAGCGTTCATTCATCATGCCAAATTGATAAAAAGATACGGAGCAGCTGTAATCGTAATGGCCTTCGATGAAGATGGGCAAGCCGATACATACGAAAGACGCATTGAAATTTGTAAAAGAAGTTATGATATTCTGGTAAATGAAGTGCATTTTCCGGCAGAAGATATCATTTTCGATCCCAATATTTTCCCGGTTGCAACCGGAATGGAAGAGCACAAATTAAATGCTTTAGACTTTTTCAGAGCTACCAAATGGATTCGAGAAAATCTTCCTTATGCCGGAGTTTCCGGTGGAGTGAGTAATGTTTCGTTTTCGTTCCGAGGTAATGATAAAGTGCGCGAAGCGATGCACTCAGCTTTTTTATATCATGCCATTAAAAACGGAATGACGATGGGTATTGTAAATCCGGAAATGCTCGAGATTTATGATGAAATCGATCCGATTTTATTGGAACATGTAGAAGATGTTTTATTGAATAGAAGAGAGGATGCCACCGAACGATTATTAGATTTAGCTGAAAGTTTCAAAGGTGATTTCAAAACCAATGAAAAAGCAATCCAAGAATGGAGAAATGGTTCAGTTCAAGAAAGATTAACTCATTCCTTGGTAAAAGGAATAGACGAATTCATTGAAATAGATGTTGAAGAAGCAAGGACAATCTCTGAAAAAGCCATTGATGTCATCGAAATCAATTTGATGGCGGGAATGAATGTCGTTGGCGATTTATTCGGAAGCGGAAAAATGTTCTTGCCGCAGGTGGTAAAATCGGCGCGTGTAATGAAGAAAGCCGTCGCATATCTTTTACCGTTTATCGAAGCTCAAAAAGACGGAAAATCATCATCGGCTGGTAAAGTGTTAATGGCAACCGTGAAAGGTGACGTACACGATATAGGTAAAAATATAGTTGCTGTAGTTCTAGGCTGTAATAATTTTGAAATCATTGATTTGGGAGTTATGGTTCCGCCAGAGAAAATTATTGCTGCTGCTGTTGAACACAAAGTAGATATTATTGGTTTGAGTGGATTAATTACACCTTCGCTTGACGAGATGGTTTATCTGGCTAAAGAAATGGATAAACTCAATATCAAAATTCCAATTATGATAGGTGGTGCAACAACTTCGCGCGCGCATACCGCTGTTAAAATTGCACCAGAATATAAGGAAACTGTTGTTCATGTAAACGATGCTTCACGTGCAGTAACCGTTGCAAGTAATTTACTTCAGGAGGAAACTAAAGTGGACTATGCCAAAACCGTTCGTGCCGAATACGACAAACTACGTGATGGATATTTGAATAGAAGTCGGGATAAAAATTATCTATCGATTGAAGAGGCACGTAAAAATAAACTGAAATTAGATTGGAATAATTTCACTCCAGTGAAACCCAATTTTATCGGAACCAGAACTGTAGAAGTGGAGCTTTCGGAATTAGTTGATTTTATCGATTGGACACCTTTTTTCAGTTCATGGGAATTGTACGGAAAATATCCCGCGATTTTGACTGATGAGGTTGTGGGAGAACAAGCTACAGTTTTATTTGCCGATGCTCAAAAAATGTTAAACCAAATCGTTTCTGAAAAATGGTTGACCGCTAAAGGAATTCTTGGAATTTTCCCAGCGAATACAATCAATGATGATGATATTTTGGTGCAACCGACAACCAACAACAAACAACCGACAACTTTTCTAACCTTACGTCAACAATCCCAAAAAACAGCTGGTGCTCCAAACATTGCATTAGCCGATTTTGTTGCTTCAAAAGATACCGGAAAACAAGATTATATAGGATGCTTTTGTGTCACAACAGGTTTTGGTGTCGATGAAAAAGCAGCCGAATTTGAAAAGCAATTAGACGATTACAATTCGATTTTGGTAAAAGCGTTGGGCGACAGATTAGCAGAAGCTTTCGCAGAATATTTACATCTTAATGTACGTAAGAAAATTTGGGGTTATGCTTCAGATGAAAGCTTGTCAAGTCAGGATTTGATTGACGAAGAATATAAAGGAATTCGTCCCGCACCAGGTTATCCGGCTTGTCCAGACCATTTAGAAAAACCAACGATTTGGAAATTATTAAATGTTGAACAGGAAATCGGGGTAATATTAACTGAAAGTATGGCAATGTGGCCAGCTTCCTCAGTTTCCGGATATTATTTAGCAAATCCTGAAAGCAAGTATTTCGGACTCGGAAAAATAAAAGAAGACCAAGTAATAGATTACGCCAAAAGAAGAGGAATATCAACAGAACTAGCCACAAAATGGCTAAGTCCAAATATAGCAGATTAAATCCCAAATCCTAATTCGTAAATCCTAAAAAAAATGAAAGTAACTCAACATATTGAAAACGCCAACGGAAAACCCTTGTTTTCGTTCGAAATTTTGCCACCATTAAAAGGACAAAACATCCAATCAATTTTTGATAGCATCGACCCGTTGATGGAATTTAACCCACCCTTTATTGATGTGACGTATCACCGTGAAGAATATGAATACAAAGAATTGCCGAACGGTCTTTTACAAAAAAAGATTGTGAAAAAACGTCCAGGAACGGTTGGGATTTGTGCCGGAGTACAAAATAAATACAATGTAGACGCCATACCGCATATTTTGTGTGGTGGGTTTACTAAAGAAGATACTGAAAACCTTTTGATTGATTTGGATTTTCTTGGTATTGACAATGTGGTTGCACTACGTGGTGATGCTTTAAAGACAGAAACCTATTTTCATCCAGAGAAGGATGGTAATGAATATGCTACTGATTTGGTGCTTCAAATAAGTAATTTGAATAACGGAATTTATTTGGATGAGGATTTGAAAAACTCGGCTAAAACTAACTTTTGTATTGGTGTTGCAGGCTATCCTGAGAAACATATGGAAGCACCAAGTTTGGATAGTGATATTCATTTCTTAAAACAAAAAATTAAAAACGGTGCAGAATACATCATTACTCAAATGTTTTTTGATAATAAAAAATTCTTTGAATTTGTTGCAAAATGCCGAGCAGCAGGAATTACTATTCCAATTATTCCTGGATTAAAACCTATTGCGACCAAAAAACAATTGAATTTAATTCCACATCGTTTCAGTATTGAATTACCTGATGATTTAATCATGGCTGTGGTAAAAGCTAAAGATAATGATGCTGTAAAACAAATAGGAATAGAATGGTGTACACAACAAAGTAAAGAATTGGTTGCTGCCGGAATTCCCGTTTTGCATTATTATTCGATGGGAAAAGCAGAGAATATAAAGGCAATTGCAAAAGAAATTTTTTAGTAACTTAAAAAAAACAATTCCTAGCTAGCTCTGATTACCTTACTTTATTTTTAATAAGTGTTCGTTGAATGCAACGCATTTGCAACGGTATTTTTACACCTGTAAGGTTTTTAAAACTTGACAGGTGTAAAAATTTAGTGGAAAGCGGAAAATGGAAACCAAAAAATCCCCGAACCACCTGCCTGTCTGCAGGTTCGCTCCTGATTGATTCCTAATTCGCAATAACAAATGGTAAAAATATTCTACTATATTTGTGCGTTTTAAAATTTAACATGAAGAAAATTCAACTTCTGTTTTTACTTTTTTCGCTTTCTCTTTTTGGTCAAAAGCAAAATCCTTTTATGGTTGAAGCTTCTATTTTAAGAGGTAATACATTACCTCATACCGAAGATATGTATCACTTAGTCAATGGGCATCCCGAAGGTTTGATGTTAAGTGTTCTCAAAAAAACCGACGGTTCTAAAGAATGGCATCAGGCGTATAATTATCCCGATTATGGAGGTTATTTTTTATACCAAGATTTTAAAAGTCAGCCATTAGGTCAAAATTATGCTATTGGAGCTTTATATAATTTTTATTTTTGGAAAAGGCATTTACAATTAAAACTCGCACAGGGAATTGCTTACACAACTAATCCTTACGACAAGGAAGATAATAGCAAAAACAAAGCATTTGGAAGTCGCTTAATGGGGAATACCAATATAGGATTGGCTTATGATAATCAAACTTTATTTAAAAACATCGGCTTTCATGCCGGAATTTTATTTACACACTATTCCAATGGAAGAATGAAATCGCCCAATAGCGGTATCAATACTTATTTACTGAATCTTGGTTTGAATTATAATCTATCTGAAGATTTTAAACGCCAGCCAGATACAACCTTAGTAAAGAAATCATACAAAGAACCTATCCACTATAACTTTGTTTTACGTACAGGAATAAATGAAAGTTCAATTATTAACAGCGGCCAATTTCCTTTTTATCATTTAAGTTTTTATGCAGATAAGCGTATAGATAGAAAATCGAAATTACAGTTGGGAACCGAATTGTTTTTGACAAAATCCATGCAGGAATATATTAAATACTATTCAGTTGCCTATCCGGAAGATAATATTAGCCCAGATACTGATTACAAGAGAATCGGAATTTTTGTTGGACACGAATTAATGATTAACCGTATTTCGCTCGAAACTCAAATTGGTTTTTATGTTTACGAACCTTTTAAAAAGGATATTCCAGTTTATGATAGAGTTGGAATTAAATACTATTTCACCAATAAGTTTTTTGGTGGATTTACAATAAAAACGCATTTGTTTTTAGCGGAAGCGTTAGAATTTGGAATTGGATACAGAATTTAAAAAGAATTAGAAATGAAGAAATTTTCGATATTGATAGTTTTATTTTTGGTGTTCAATGCATGCGAAAAACCAAGTGATTGTATCGAAAGCTCAGGCCTAACAATTACCAAGGAAGTTGCTGTACAACCTTTTAAAAAAATAAAAGTATATCGCGGTATTGAAGTTGTAATTACAGAGGGAAGCGAATACAAAGTCGAGATAGTTGCAGGTTCCAATTTTATAGATAATGTGGAAGTTAGACAAAATGGAGACCAACTAATATTTAAGGATGACGTGAGTTGTAATTGGGTACGTTCCTATGGTACTACAAAGATTTTAGTGACAACACCAACACTGGAAGAAGTTTATTCCAAAACCGACAGAAATATTAGTTCAAGTGGTGTACTGACTTTTCCTTACATAAGTTTTGTAGCTATAGATAAAGACGGTGATGGCGAATCTGGAGCTGGAACAGGTGATTTCATCCTTAACATTAATAATTATTATTTGAATATTGCTAACAATAATGTTTCCCGTTTTTATATTAGGGGACAGACTAATACAGCAAATTTTAATTTCTATTTTGGAGATGGAAGAATAGAAGCTGAGAATTTAATTGCACAAAATGTTATTGTTTACCATCGAGGTTCGAATGATATGATAGTTAATCCAATTCAAAGCATTACTGGAATTATGAATAGTACTGGGAATATTGTCTTAAAAAATGTACCGCCCATTGTTGATGTTCAAGAATTGTATCAGGGAAGTGTCGTTTATCCTTAAATTACTGCCAACTAATTACTAAACACTACTTCTTCGTTTTCTCCCTGAAAATTTGCTCAAGGTTTTTACTTTTCAAGCTAATTTGAAGTGTTTTCAAACCGTTATCATGAGCAAAATCAAAGACTTTTGGGCGCATATCTTCTTCTGTAGCGAAAGTTAATGTCCATAAATTTTCGCTCGTATTTTCATAAGATTTGATATTTGGTAAGACGGCCAATAAAGCTTCATCAATAGTTTTATCAAATTCTACTTCAATGATTTGTTCCTTTTCTTCCGAAACTAATTTGTCTAATTTTTTATCAGTAACTATTTTTCCGTTATCTATAATTATTACTCTGTCACAAATAGCTTCCACTTCTTGCATAATGTGAGTTGATAGAAAAACGGTTTTATCTTTCCCAACGTTTTTAATTACGTTTCTAATTTCTACCAATTGATTTGGATCTAGTCCGGTAGTTGGTTCATCCAAAATCAATACATCGGGATTGTGAAGTAAAGCGGTCGCCAAACCAACACGCTGACGATACCCTTTGGATAATTGTCCGATTTTCTTATGACTTTCAATTGATAATCCAGTTAATTGAATCACTTCTTCAATTCGGTCTTTTGCAACCTTATATACATCAGCATTAAAAGCTAAATATTCACGAACATACAAATCTAAATACAATGGATTGTGCTCTGGCAAATAGCCAACAGAAAGTTGCACTGCTTTTTGGTTTTCAGTTACATCACTTCCGTTAACGGTTGCAGTTCCTTCATCAGCATGAAGAAATGTTGTCAAAATTTTCATTAAAGTAGATTTTCCAGCACCATTCGGACCAAGAAAACCAACAATTTCTCCTTTTTTGATGGAAAAAGTAACATTGTCTAATGCTTTTTGAGCACCATAACTTTTGGAAACATTTTGAACTTCAATTGACATAATGAAAATATTTGAAGCAAATGTAGTAATTAATCAAGGGATTATGAAGTAATCCGGTTTTATGATTTTACAAAAATTATAGCGTAATATTTTTAGTTTATTTGCGAATAACTTGTACTTTATTTTTACATTAGCCAACCAAAAACCTTTTAAATAATTCTATGAAAATAAAAGTTAAGGCACTATATAAATTTACCGTAAAATTTGGCAAATGGGATGGGTTCCTTTTATGGCTTAAGTTTTATGCCCAAAAATATAACGATTTAAGGGTACCCAATTTAAAACATTCTTTATTTCTTAGAGCTAATACTTCAGATATTCCAGCTTTTTTAGACGTATTTCTAAAAGATGAATATAAAATAAAGTTTACTAATAAACCCAGTATTGTTATTGATGGAGGCGCTAATATTGGCTTGTTTACCATAAAAATAAAAAATGAGTTTCCCGATGCTAAAATAATTTCTATAGAACCTGACCCTGATAATTTTAAGTTGCTTCAAAAAAATGTTTCAAAATACGACAATATTTTTCTTGAAAATTCCGGAATTTGGTTCAAAGACACGAAACTAAAAGTTTACGATAAATTTGACTCAGGTAAATGGGGAATGGTAGTGGAAGAAGATTTAGTAGATGGAAGCATTAGTGCTATTTCTATGAAGTCGCTAATGGATAAATATTCGTTAGATTATATTGATGTTTTAAAACTCGATATCGAAACAAGTGAAAAACAACTTTTTTCTGAAAACTATGAAGATTGGCTTCCTAAAGTAAAGACCATAATAATTGAGCTTCATGACTGGATGGAAAAAGGAACTTCTAAACCCTTTTTTACTGCTATTAACAAATCGTTTAAAAATTACTCCTATAGCCATTGCGGTGAAAATGTCATAATAGTTAATGAAGACCTAGCTTAATTTTTCAATCAAAGAGAAAACAAAAAAAATATTCGTTTCTGTAAAACCTATTCTTTTATTTTTTACATTAGCCAAATACAAAACATAATGGTGCAATCTGTAACATATTTTAACAATTCATTTTATTTTTTCTGGAAACAGAAAGGGATTGTCATATAATTGTTTTAGAAATAAAAAATTAACTTATAAAGATACAATCCCGATGCAAATCGGGATTTTTTTTTTGAAAAATGGAAACAAAAATAGCTATTCAAGGAATAAAAGGTTCCTTCCATCATCAAGTAGCACAGGAATATTTTAATCAAAATGTTTCGGTTAACGAATGCTTATCTTTTGAGGCTTTAGTCGACAGCTTGCTTCGCGACAAATCCCAATTAGCGGTGATGGCAATTGAGAATTCTATTGCGGGTTCGATTATTCCAAATTATGCTTTAATTGACAAAAATGAATTGCATATTATTGGCGAATACTATTTGGATATTATTCAAAATTTAATGGTATTGAATGGGCAAAAAATCAGCGAAATAAAAGAAGTACACTCACATCCAATGGCATTGTTACAGTGTATGAATTTTTTAAAAAAACATCCAAAAATAAAATTAGTTGAAGACAAAGATACCGCCGAAACTGCCAGAAGAATTCATCAAAAACAAATTAAAGGCATTGCCGCTATTGCCAGTAAAGCTGCAGCTTCAATGTATGATTTGACCATTATTGCGCCCGAAATTCAAACAGTAAACAACAACATGACACGCTTTTTCATAATCAGCAAAGAAGCAACAGTTTTGCCTAAAGAGGAAATCAACAAAGCATCGCTAAAGTTTGAGTTAGATGACACTCCAGGAAGTTTGGCGACCGTTTTAAACGTAATGACAAACTGCAAACTGAACCTGACCAAAATCCAATCGATGCCCATTATTGAAACGCCATTTCAGTATTCATTTTTTGTTGATGTGGTTTTTGAAAAGTACAAGCATTATGAAAAAGCAATGAAAGTTTTAGCCATAATGACCAATCATTTCAAAGTGTTGGGAGAATATAAAAACAGAAAATTATGATTGTTACAGCCGACAGATTACAAAGTGTACAGGAATATTACTTTTCTCGAAAATTGAGGGAAGTGCGTCAACTCATATCAGATGGTAAACCAGTCATCAATATGGGTATCGGCAGCCCAGATTTAGTTCCGGATATAAGTGTTGTCGAAGCCGTGCAAAAAGCTATGTTTGATGACAAAGCTCATGAATATCAAAGTTATCAAGGTTTACCCGAATTGCGTAAAGGCATGACCGATTTCTATACAACACACTTTAATGTCAACTTAGATTTCAATACCGAAGTCTTGCCGCTTATGGGTTCCAAAGAAGGAATTATGCACATTTCCTTGGCCTTTTTAAATGAAGGTGACAAAGTATTAATCCCAAATCCGGGTTATCCAACTTATGCATCTGTAACCGAATTGGTTCAGGCAAAAGCTGTTTATTATGATTTAAACCAAAGTACAAATTGGCAACCCGATTTTGAAGCTTTAGAGAAATTAGATTTATCAAAAGTTAAATTGATGTGGGTTTCGTATCCACACATGCCAACAGGAGCCAATGGCACTTTGGAGTTGTTTGAAAAGCTAATTGCTTTTGGAAAAAAGCACAACATTTTAATTGTAAATGATAATCCGTATAGTTTTGTATTGAATGACAATCCGTTGTCAATATTACAAGTTGAAGGTTCGTCAGCTGTTGCTTTAGAATTAAATTCGATGTCCAAAACATTCAATATGGCTGGCTGGCGCGTTGGAATGGTTGTAGGAAATCCAACCTTTATTAATGCTATTCTGAAAGTAAAAAGCAATATGGATAGTGGAATGTTTTACGGAATTCAAATAGGCGCCATAGAAGCTTTAAAACTAGGAAAGGATTGGTTCGAAAAACAAAATGAAATTTATACCAGAAGAAGAAATCTGATTTTTACTTTGGCCGAAAAACTGAATTGTGTTTTTGATAAAAATAGCGTTGGTTTGTTTGTTTGGGCAAAGCTTCCGGTTGGAATTTCGTCTGAAGAATTCATTGACAAAATTCTTGTTGAGAAACATATCTTTATAACTCCAGGAACTATTTTTGGCAGTAATGGAGAAGGTTATATTCGTTTTTCGCTTTGCGTTACCGAAGAAAAAATTCAACAGGCCATAGAACGATTTTAAAAGTACAAAAATGAAAGTATACGTAATAGGAATTGGTTTAATCGGTGGCTCCATGGCATTGGATATTCAAGCTATGGATAAAGATGCTGTCATCATTGGTGTTGATGCTAATGAAAATCATCTGCAAGAGGCAATTGAACTCGGAATCATTCATCAAAAAGCAGCATTAAATGAAGTTATCGAAGCCGATTTTGTAATTGTAGCCGTTCCGGTTGATATTGCCCTACTACTTTTACCAAATGTATTAGATTTGGTTTCAAATGAAACCTTGGTTTTTGAAGTTGGATCAACTAAAAGTCCGATATGTGAAGCGGTGGTAAATCATCCAAAAAGAAGTAATTTTTTAGCAACACATCCTATTGCTGGAACAGAATTTTCAGGACCAACGGCAGCCATTCGTAATTTATTTGTAAACAAAACGAATATCATTTGCGAAGTAGAAAAAACCAGTTTTAAATTGCAGGAAAAAGGGCTGAAATTATTTAGAGATTTGGGAATGAGAATTCGGTATATGGAACCAAAATCACATGATAAACACATTGCTTATATGTCTCATTTGTCGCATATCAGTTCCTTTATGTTAGGAAAAACAGTCATTGAGAAAGAGAAACATGAAAAAGATATTTTTGATATGGCTGGAAGCGGATTTGAAAGTACTGTCAGATTAGCCAAAAGTTCACCTGCCATGTGGACGCCTATTTTTAAACAAAATAAAAAGCAAGTCGTAAAATCATTAGAAGAATATATTGCTAATTTATCGCAATTTAAAGATTTATTGGAAAATGAAAATTATGAGCAAATTTTCTATGAGATGGAAAACACAAACAGAATAAAAGAAATATTAAAAGGAAAATAATTAGCTATGAACATAACAACAGAAAACAGAAAGTGGTTAGATGATTTTAAATTAAGTCATCCATTAGTAATTGCAGGTCCATGTAGCGCTGAAACCGAAGGCCAAGTGTTAAAAATTGCAAACGAATTAAAAGATTCTGATGTAAGCGTTTTTCGTGCCGGAATTTGGAAACCAAGAACACGCCCAGGTGGATTTGAAGGCGTGGGCGCTATTGGTTTAAAATGGTTGCAGAAAGCCAAAGCTGAAACAGGTTTGTTAATGGCAACCGAAGTAGCCAATGCTACGCATGTAAAATTAGCATTGGAACATGATATTGATGTGCTTTGGATTGGCGCCAGAACGACAGTAAATCCTTTTGCGGTTCAGGAAATTGCCGATGCTTTGCAAAACACAGACAAAATAGTTTTGGTTAAAAATCCGGTGAATCCCGATTTGGCTTTATGGATTGGTGGCGTAGAGCGATTATACAATGCCGGAATTAAAAAACTAGGAGTAATTCACAGAGGATTTTCGACTTACGAAAAAACAAAATACAGAAACATCCCAGAATGGCAAATTGCTATCGAATTGCAAAGCCGTTTTCCCAATTTGCCTTTGATTTGTGACCCATCGCATATTACTGGTCAAAGAAATATGATATTAGAAGTTTCTCAACAAGCTTTAGATTTAAATTATGACGGATTGATAATTGAAACTCATATCGACCCTGATAATGCATGGAGTGATGCCGCACAGCAAGTTACTCCAAGGGTTTTGAAACAAATTTTCGAAGATTTGAAAGTTAAAAAAGTAACAACCGAAGATGACGATTTTAACACAAAAATGATAAAGCTAAGAGCCAATATCGATGTTGCTGACAGCAAATTATTGGAATTGCTTGGTAACAGAATGAAAGTAGCAGAACAAATTGGAGCTTTAAAAAAGGAAAAAAATGTAGCCGTTTTGCAAAACAAACGATGGAATGAAATTTTAGGGAGAATGATATTAGATGGAGAAGAAAAAGGATTGAGTGAAGAGTTTATTCTTAGAATTTTTAAAGCCATTCATCAGGAAAGTATCAGCCATCAAGAGAAGATAATTAACGGATAAACGGATAAATTGTTAGAATATCGGTTTTATGAGGTGACAATAATTCTTTTTTTTTACATTTGTTCATGTCTTGAATAATGTCTATTAATGCTAAAAATAAAGAATATGAAAAAAATTATTTTACTATTTACAATGGTTTTTGGGTTTAATATGGCCAGTGCCCAGGTTGATGTTATAAAAAAACAAATTGGTGAAACACTTAAGGGTAGAATTTTAAGTGTTGACGATAATGTAATCGTGTTTACTTATGAAGGTCAAAATGAGCAGTTCACTATTGCAAAAAATGCCGTTGAAAAAATTACATACGGTAGAACAGGTCAAGTTGTTCAAACTTCAAACAAAATAGCTATTAATGGTCAAGCGGATTGGGCAAATGTTGTCATCCTTGAAAACGAGGATAATACCAAAGGTTTAGAAGTCGGGCCACAGATTGCAAGCAGTGCTGATTTAGCAAATTATCAATCAGAAAATGGAGTAGATTTAGCAGTTGAAAAAAGATTGAAAATGGAAGCGGTTAGATTAGGTTATCAGTTTGTTTTGGTAACTACAGATGCATCATCTGACAGAAAAGCATTTGTTTATAAATATTAAGTTTATAAAAATATATTTTAAAGTTGCTGGAAACGGCAACTTTTTTTATGCCCAAAATTGTAAAACAAAGATTAAATTAAAGTTACTTTTATTAAATATTTAAACCTATCTATTTTTTTGATAGGTTTTTTGTATCATTGTGAAAAATAAAAACAATCTAATAATATTTTAATTTAAAAAAAATGAAAAAAATTCTTTTAATGGTTGTATTTGCACTAGGCTTGAATGTTGCAAATGCACAAAATGACAAAATTTACAAGCACAGTGGAGAGACTGTGGAAGGAAAAGTAATTCGTCTGGATGAGTATACAATTGTATTTAAATATGATGGAGAAGATGCAGAAAATACCATTGGTAAATATGCTGTAGAAAAAATTATCTACGGAAAAACTAAAAGACAAGAAGATGTTACTGAAAAAATCGTTATCAACGGTGAAGACGACTGGGAAAAAGTTGTTATTCTTGAAGACAAAGGATATATTGCTGGTTTGAAAAAAGTAGGTGAAGTTCGTGGAAAAACAGGATTAATCAACTTCCAAACTGGAAATACAGGAGATAAAAAAGCAGCTAAAAAATTAAAAATGGATGCTGCAAAACTTGGCTGTCCGTTTGTTTTGCAGATTGCTGATAAAACTACTGTTGGAGCTAACTCTAATGCAATTGGTGGTTCTCAAGCAATCAAAACAGGAGTTGCTTATAAATACTAATAAAATTAAATTAGTTTTTTAAAAATAATAAGTTGCCAGAAATGGCAACTTTTTTTATGCATTAAAATATAAATCGGAAATGGTATCTTTGCTCAATGACAGGACTCGTTTATAAATCTACCGGAAGTTGGTATACTGTGAAAACAGAACACAATCAAGTGTTTGAATGCCGCATCAAAGGAAAATTCCGAATGCAGGGTATCAAAAGCACAAACCCAATTGCAGTTGGCGATGTGGTAGATTTTGAGTTGGACGAAAGTTCAGATGCAGTAACTGGTAGCATTAATAATATTCATGACAGAAAGAATTATATCGTCAGAAAGTCGGTGAATTTATCCAAGCAAACCCATATCATTGCATCTAATATTGACATTGTTTTTCTTTTAATCACCATCAACAATCCACCTACAACGACCAGTTTTATAGATAGGTTTTTGGTTACTGCTGAAGCGTATGGCATTGAAGCCGTTTTGGTTTTTAACAAAATCGACACTTTTGATGAAACCATGCGGGATGAGCAATTGTATTTGCAATATATCTATTCCGAAATTGGTTATAAGTATCTTAAAGTTTCAGCTATTGAAAATAAAGGATTAGATGAATTGAAAAATATGATGAGCGGAAAAGTAAGTATGTTTTCGGGTCATTCAGGTGTTGGAAAATCAACCTTGGTCAATGCTTTGGAACCAAATTTAAATTTAAAAACCAAAAATATTTCCGAACAAAGTAAACAAGGACAACACACAACAACCTTTGCAGAAATGTATGACTTGTCATTTGATGCTAAAATTATAGATACACCCGGAATAAAAGGTTTCGGAATTGTAGATTTAGAACCGGCAGAAATCAGCGGATATTTCCCAGAGTTTTTCAAACTTAAAGACCAATGCAAGTTCAATAATTGTCTTCATAAAGAAGAACCGAATTGCGCAGTTAAAAAAGCCTTAGAAGATAATAAAATAGCCTGGTCACGTTATAATAGTTATCTAAAAATACTTGAAGGCGATGATGAACATTACCGACAAGATGTGTTTAATGATGACCGAATTGCAAGTGATGAAACCAGGAAATAATTCGCCATTTTCATGAAAGCAGTAATTCAACGTGTATCCGAAGCTTCCGTAACTATTGAAGGAAATAAAGTTGCTAATATCCAAAAAGGATTGTTGGTTTTAGTAGGTATTGAAGATGCCGATGACAAAGAAGATATCAATTGGCTTACGGCTAAAATTGCCAATCTCAGAATTTTTGGAGATGAAAATGATATTATGAATTTATCGCTGAAAGATGTTGATGGCGACATGATAATCGTCAGTCAGTTTACCTTGCATGCTTCCACTAAAAAAGGGAATCGTCCCTCTTATTTAAAAGCATCAAAACCTGAAATAGCGATTCCTTTATACGAATCTTTTATAGCGCAAATGGAAATTGAATTAGGCAAAAAAGTCCAAACCGGACAATTTGGTTCAGATATGAAAGTAGCACTATTAAATGATGGACCAGTTACTATAATTATCGACACAAAAAATAAAGATTAAAATGAACCTAAAAAACGCCCAACTAGAAGTAGACAACTGGATTAAAAACCACGGCGTTCGTTACTTTAACGAACTAACCAACATGGCGCAACTCACCGAGGAAGTCGGCGAAGTAGCCCGAATTATTGCACGCCGTTACGGAGAACAATCTGAAAAAGAAAGCGATAAAAACAAAGACCTAGGCGAAGAATTAGCCGATGTTGTTTTTGTAGTCTTGTGCCTGGCTAACCAAACCGGAGTAGATTTACAAGCCGCTTTTGATAAAAAATTGGATTTAAAAACCAATCGGGATCACGACCGTCATCATAATAACGAAAAGTTAAAATAAAACCTTTATTTGTCATTCCGAAGTATAGAGGAATCACATACTTTTGTAAAGTGAAACGAGATTTATCGTTCCTCGAATTGACAAAAACACCAATGAATTTACTTCTTAAACTATCAACCGGAAACCATCATTCTTCCATTTCAATTACAGGAAGCAAATCGGAAACGAATAGATTATTGTTGCTTCAGGCATTGTATCCAAATCTAACATTGGAAAACACTTCCGATTCAGATGATTCAGAAGTAATGACAAAAGCATTACAAAGTAGTGATACAATTATCGACATTCATCATGCCGGAACTGCTATGCGATTTCTCACCGCTTATTTTGCCATTCAAGAAAATAGGGAATTCGTTCTTACAGGTTCATCCAGAATGAAAGAACGCCCAATAAAAATTTTAGTCGATGGGTTAAAACAACTCGGAGCTGAAATTAGTTATGAAGAAAATGAAGGTTTTCCGCCAATCAGAATTAAAGGAAAAAAGTTGGCTCAAAATAAAGTTTCCCTTTCAGCAAATATCAGCAGTCAATATATTTCTGCATTGTTACTGATAGCACCTAAACTCGAAAAAGGTTTAGAACTTACTTTGGAAGGCGAAATCACTTCTGTTCCCTATATCAAAATGACATTGAATCTGTTAAACGAAATAGGAGTAGAAACTTCATTTGAAAACAATAAAATCAAAGTGTATCCTAAATTCGTAATTCGTAATTCTAAATTCATAATTGAAAGTGACTGGTCTTCCGCTTCCTATTTCTATTCCATAGTAGCACTTTCCAAAATAGGAACCGAAATCACTTTATCTAGTTTTAAAAAAAGCAGTCTCCAAGGCGACTCAGTTTTAGCCCAAATCTATAAGGATTTTGGAGTTGAAACAATTTTTGAAAATAATAAAATTCATTTAAGGAGATTCCAATTAGTTAATCCTAAATCCTTAATTCTAAATCTTAACAACGCTCCCGACATCGCTCAAACCATAGCTGTAACCTGCATCGGATTAGGATTGGGTTGTCATCTTACAGGATTACATACATTAAAAATAAAAGAGACAGATAGACTGCTCGCGTTGAAAAACGAATTAGAAAAACTAGGCGCAACAGTTGCCATTTCTGATGATAGCCTTACACTCGAAGCGTCCTCTAAAATAAATGAAAACATAAGAATCAAAACCTATCAAGACCATCGAATGGCAATGGCATTTGCACCTTTAGCCTTAAAAACTAATATTATAATCGAAGAAGCCGAAGTGGTTTCAAAATCCTTTCCTGCTTTTTGGAATGATTTAAAAAGTATCGGTTTTCAAATAGAAAATCAATCAGCAACTCAGTAACTAAGGTACTCAGCAACTTAATATAAAAATAAACACCAAAACACTTGACATTCGCTATCTCACGATAGTATATTTGCACACGTTTGAAATTAAGGGTCGAAACTCATAACTTATAACTAGTAACTCATAACTTTTACAGATGAAATTATCTCATTTCCAGTTCAATCTTCCAGCCGAATTATTAGCCGAATATCCAGCAGAAAACAGAGACGAATCCAGATTAATGGTTGTCAACAGAAAAACAAAAACTATAGAACATAAAACATTCAAAGACATTATTGATTATTTTGATGATGGAGATGTAATGATTTTGAATAATACCAAAGTTTTTCCTGCTCGTATGTATGGTAACAAAGAAAAAACAGGTGCACGTATCGAAGTTTTCTTATTAAGAGAATTAAATGCAGAGCAACGTCTTTGGGATGTATTAGTTGATCCGGCTCGTAAAATCAGAATCGGAAACAAACTTTATTTTGGAGATGATGATTCATTAGTAGCTGAGGTAATTGACAATACTACTTCTCGTGGAAGAACCTTACGTTTTTTATATGACGGTTCATATGACGAATTCAGAAGAAAATTAACAGAGCTTGGTGAAACACCAATTCCAAAATACATCAACCGCGAAGTAACCGAAGAAGATGCTGAACGTTACCAAACGATTTATGCTAAAGAAGAAGGCGCAGTAGCTGCTCCAACAGCAGGTTTACACTTTTCAAAACACCTTTTAAAGAAATTGGAAATCAAAGGAATCAACTTTGCTGAAGTAACATTACATGTTGGTTTAGGTACATTTAATCCAGTTGAAGTGGAAGATTTATCTAAACACAAAATGGACTCTGAAGAGTTAATAATAAACCAAAAAGCCTGCGATATTGTTAATGAAGCTAAGGCGAGAAAGAACAAAGTATGTTGCATCGGAACGACTTCAATGCGAGCAATCGAGAGTTCAGTTTCATCACAAAGAACCTTAAATCCATTTACAGGATGGACAAACAAATTTATTTTTCCACCATACGATTTCAGTATTGCCGATTGTATGGTTACTAATTTCCATACACCAAAATCAACTTTACTAATGATGATTTCAGCGTTTTGTGGCCATGATTTGATGAAAAAAGCATACGAAGAAGCCGTCAAAGAAAAATACCGTTTCTATTCATACGGAGACGCGATGTTAATTATTTAACAGCTAAATGTCAGTCTGAGCTTTTCGAAGACTTTTCAATATAAATCCCGACAGCAATGGCGGGATTTTTTTTTGAAGCTATGTCCCGCTTTCCGTTACAATCTTTTTTATTGTTTTGTCAAGCTGAGCTTGTCGAAGAACAAAAAAATAAAAAAGGATTTCCACTTTAATCGGGGCTAAGGCTATCTGCTAATTAAAACTTATCCCTTATCCCTTTTTTCTTATCCCTTTTTTTTACATTTACGCCACAAATATAACACAATGACCTTTCAAAATACACTCGAATTTGCTCAACAACTCGACTCACAAGACGAATTGAAACACTATCGTAATGAATTTCTATTCCCACAACACAACGGTAAAAACGTAATCTATTTTACCGGAAATTCTTTGGGATTGCAGCCAAAACGCACCAAAAAATACGTTGATGAAGTAATGAATGATTGGGCAAATCTTGCCGTTGAAGGACATTTCTATGCCGAAAAACCTTGGTGGGATTATCACGAGCGATTTGCCAATCCGCTGAGTAAATTAGTAGGAGCAAAGCCATCCGAAGTTACAGTGATGAATACCTTGACGGTAAATTTGCATTTGTTGATGGTGTCATTTTATAATCCAACAAAAACACGTTATAAAATCATATGTGAAGAAAAAGCGTTTCCCTCTGATCAATATATGTTTCAAAGTCAGGTCCATTTTCACGGATATAAACCAGAAGATGCGATAGTAGAAATTAAAAGAAGAGAAGGAGAACACAATATTCGACACGAAGATATAATTTCTGCAATAAATGAGGTAGGGGATTCGCTCGCTTTATTGTTATTAGGTGGAGTAAACTATTACACAGGTCAAGTTTTCGATATGAAATCAATAACCGAAGCGGGTCATAAAGTAGGAGCAAAAGTTGGTTTTGATTTAGCACATGCGGCAGGAAATATAGAGTTGCAATTGCATGATTGGAATATTGATTTCGCAGCTTGGTGTAGTTACAAATACATGAACTCAGGACCAGGAAATGCATCAGGTTGTTTTATTCATGAGAAGCATCATAACAATAAAGAATTAATGCGATTTGGCGGTTGGTGGGGACATAACAAAGAACGTCGTTTTAAGATGGAGCCAAAATACGACCCAATTGTTGGAGCTGATGGTTGGCAAGTAAGTAATTTGCCTATTCTATCTTTGGCGCCCTATTTGGCATCTGTTGAGATGTTTGCAGAAGTCAGTATGGAAAAATTAATAAAAAAAAGAAATCAAATTACAGCTTACTTAGAATATATCCTTCATGAAATAGATGCAGAAATCGAAGGAACTGAGTTTGAAATAATAACACCGTCAAATCAAGAAGAAAGAGCTTGTCAGCTTTCGGTTTTTCTTCATGGACAAGGCAGAAGCTTGTTTGATTATTTAATGAAAAATGGGGTAATTACCGATTGGCGTGAACCAAACGTAATTCGCTTAGCGCCAGCACCTTTTTATTGTTCTTATGAAGATATGTACAAGTTTGGGCAAATGTTAAAACAAGGCATTTTGTCACTAAAATAATTTGATTTTTGAAAAACAATTCGTTGATTTGCAATTAATTATTAATCCAATAACCACTAAAATGAAATTAAAATTACACTTTGCTATTTTGGCATTTATTACATTATCTTTTACAGCAAATGCCCAAGTTTCTGAAAAAGAAGCTGAAGCTAGAAAGTGGATAAAAGACAATGAATCTAAATTAGATATAAATCCTAATGATACTTTTTCACTTCGTTTTGTGAGAAAAACACAAGCAGGAGAAACACTTCGTTTTCAACAATTGAAAAATGGCGTTCCTGTTTTTGATTCGGAAATATTAGTTCATTTTTCTCCCTACGGCGATGTTTCTCATACAGATGCAACGTATGATAAAGCTGTAGCCAGTATCAATACAACACCAGCAATTACTAAAGACAACGCTATTGTAATTTCAAATCAAGCTTTGAGTATCAATAGCGATATTATGTTTCAAGAATGTAAATTATTTGTATATAACAAATTAGAGACAACGAAGCTAGTTTACAGAGTACTTACTGATTCTTATGCTAAAACTGGAAGTTGGGAAACTATTATTGATGCACAATCAGGAGAAGTGTTAAGTACAAAAGACATTGCTTTTTATTATAGTAATCATAAGCATGATAAAGATAACAAAAGTAAATCACCTTTGCCAATGGCACCTTTAGCAGTAGCAACTGGTACCGCATTGGTTTTTAATCCAGATCCTCTATCTCAGGCGGGAGCACTTTATGGAGCGACCGGCTTTTCAGATGGATCTGATGCAACAACTACTCAAATGAATAATGCAAGAGTTTCAGTAACTTTGCCAGAAATTGATTTAACAGCTGGAGTCTATTCTTTAAAAAGCAGGTATGCAGAAATCAGAGAGTTAGGTTCTCCTGCAAAAGGTTTGTTTGCACAAAACTCATCTAATTTTAGTTATACAAGAGCACAAGATGGTTTTGAAGCGGTTAATGCTTTTTATCATTTAGATAATAGCTTACGATATATCAATGAAACTTTAGCAATACCATGTATTCCTTATCAAGTCGCTAATGCAGGAGCCGTTTTATTTGATCCACATGGAGCAAGTAGTCAAGATAATTCATTTTACACTAATGGACAATTGCAATTTGGAGAAGGTGGTGTAGATGATGCTGAAGATGCCGATGTAGTATTGCATGAGTTGGGCCACGGATTACATGATTGGATTACCGGTGGTGGACTTTCACAAGTAAACGGATTAAGCGAAGGATGTGGTGATTATTGGGCTGTTTCTCATAGTAGAAGTTTAAACCAATGGAATTCTAGTGCGCCACAGTATAACTGGGTTTTTGGTTGGGATGGTCACAATCCTTTTTGGGACGGAAGAAATACTGACTATGCATCGTCTTATAACGGTGGTTTGGTAAATCAAATTCATACTGACGGACAAATATGGTCAACTGCTTTGATGAAAATCTGGGATGGTATAGGTAAAGTAAAAACAGATAAAGCTTTTTTAAATGGTTTAGACTTAACAGTTAGTACAACTAATCAGCAAAATGCTGCTATTGCAGTTAGAACGGCTGCAAGAAACATGAACTATCCATGTGCTGATATTGCGTTAATGACTGAAAAATTTGTAGAAGCGGGCTATACACTGCCAGCATTAAGTTTGCAAATGAATCCAATTGCCAACCAAACTGTTACGGCGGATGCATCTAATACATACACATTGCCAAGTTATGCTACTTTAGCAAATCCAATTACTGCGAATTGTAATGCAACTTTAACACAAGCTCCAAACGTTGGAACAGTTTTAGCACCAGGTACTTATACTATTACTATGACTGCTACCAGCGGAGCTTCAAATGTACAGAGAACATTCCAGCTTGTTGTAAATTCTAACTTAGGAGTTACTGATGAAGTAAAAAATAGTTTTGTTTTATATCCAAATCCAGCTTCTACTTCTTTAAACGTTAAAGGAGATTTTGATAGTAACGAAAGTGTGACAATATACAATATGTTGGGGCAAACAGTTTTGAAGAAAGCTATAACATCTAACGATGAAAGTATTGATATCTCTTCTTTGGCTAAAGGTATTTATAGTGTTTATTTTAATAACGCTAAAGCAACATACAAGTTTATCAAAGAATAATTGCTATAATAGTAATTACAAGAAGCCATCTTTTTAAAAACAAGATGGCTTTTTTATTGTTCTATTGCCTAAAAATACTTTGCAATCCCGAAGTTTCGGAATAACTTTGCAACTTACAATTTTCAAAAGAATGACCAAACAACAAATAATTGATACTTTCGATCCAAGCCAGCCCGGTTTAGCCGATGCCACCATTTTTGGATTACCATTTTCAGCCGAACAATCAGAAATAATTATCATACCAGTACCTTGGGAAGTGACTGTTAGTTATGGCGCTGGAGCTTCAGAAGGTCCGGAAGCAATTTTAGATGCCTCTTTTCAAGTTGATTTAAATCATCAAGAGTTTCCAGAATTATGGAAATTAGGTATTTTTATGGATGAAGCATCAGAAGATTGGAAAGTCAATTCTAACAAATATAAAGCACTGGCACAACCTATAATTGAAGCATTAGAAGAAGGAAAAGATTTAAACAATCATCCCAATTTGTTAGCTGATTTAGACAAAATTAATAGTGTCTGTCGTGATTTACATAGTCAAGTAAGAGAGAAAGTATTGTTTTGGATGAAGCAAGGTAAAAGAGTAGCACTTCTTGGTGGTGATCATTCTACACCTTTGGGGTATTATGAAGCCTTAGCTTCAATTCATGAAAACTATGGAATTCTTCATCTCGACGCTCATATGGATTTACGAATTGCATATGAAGGATTTACCTATTCTCATGCCTCGATTATGTATAACGCTTTGCAAATTCCACAGATTTCAAAAATAGTTCAAGTTGGTATTCGAGATTTCTGTGAACAAGAAGTAGCTGTAGTTCAACAATCAAAAGGCAGAGTGCTTATTAATACAAGTGCCGATTTACAAAAAGAGTCATTTGAAGGCAAAACTTGGGAGCAACAATGCGATGCCATAATTGCAAGTCTACCTCAAAAAGTTTGTATTAGTTTTGATATTGACGGCATGTATCAATGGTATGCTCCAAATACAGGAACACCGGTTCCGGGTGGATTTTCTTTTGAACAAGCTACTTATCTATTTAACAAATTAGCAATAAGTGGTAAAGAAATTATTGGTTTTGATTTAGTAGAAGTTGCTCCGGGTGAAACTGATTGGGATGGCAATGTAGGTGCCCGAATGTTATTTCACATGTGTGGTATTTTTGCCAAGAATAACGGAATGTATGTTGGACAAAAAATCAACTTTCAAAGAGAATAATATATTTTGGTTATTTTTAAAATTGCACCAAACGGTTGTTAATGGCAGTTTTTTATTTTTTCTCAATTTTGGTTTCTATCCTCTTTAACATTTCTAATTGTTTCGTTTGGATCTCAAACAAAACTTTAATTTGTTCTTCCAAAAGCAAATCAATTTTTTCATGAAGTTCTCTAATTTCTAATTCTGATTTTAGATTTATTAGATAATCATTTTCGCTTCGTTTTCGATCTTTTTCCTCTACACGATTTTGACTCATCATAATCACTGGCGCTTGCAGTGCTGCAACACAAGATAAAATTAAATTCATTAAAATAAAAGGATAGGGATCAAAAATATCTTTTAATGGAGTTATAGTATTATATAAAATCCAAAGTAAAAGAATAATAAAAAACGAAATTATAAAAGCCCAACTTCCACCAAATCGGGCTACTTTATCTGATATCTTTTGTCCACTTGTAAAAATATCTTCAGGCGGATTAAGTAAATTATCTACAATTAATTTTTCATCATCCATAGTTTTTTTAACAATTTGCTGAAGTTTTGCAAGTTGGTCTTTTTGTGATTTTTGAATATTCATTTAGTTTTGATTTTTTTATAAACAATTAAATAATATGTAGCGCGATATATACAATTAATATTAGTAATCCAATTAGTGCAACAAGAAAAAAGCAATCAGCAATGGTTTCAAATAAAGCCTCTCTTTTTGAATTTTTTGTTCTTATTGAAATAAATGAAAAAAATGATGAAATTGTTAAGAAGACAGCGATAACAGCGGTTAATTCATCTAAATTGTTATTTGTTGATTTAGTAAATATTTTTAAAGAGGAAATCACAATAAGACAAAATCCTAATAAGTTTGCGGATGTATTTAAAATGTGTTGTGAAGTTTGATTTGCCATTTTGTTTTATATCGTTTTATGCAAATTCCGACTATATTGACCACCCAATTCCGATTTAAAGTGACCACCTAATTCCAGTTTAAAATGACCACCCGATTCCGGTTCAAATTGACCACCAGAATTTTTACCTAAAA
>Ga0315902_10001294_pt1 | contig 40336 bp, 40 predicted proteins | sample LakEriMetagenome_9_FD_203523 | JGI IMG/M metagenome (GOLD analysis project Ga0315902, IMG submission 203523) | Freshwater fungal communities from buoy surface, Lake Erie, Ohio, United States - Buoy 12 MA117 | ecosystem: Environmental > Aquatic > Freshwater > Lake > Lake biofilm | place: USA...
CCAGGAACTGATGCGGATGCAGGTCTGACGACCGGGCATGCCACCAATGAATTTCAAAGCACATGGACGTGTTTCAAAACCTCTTCAAGCAATTGCGGGAAATCTGGGGACGGCTTTCCCAGGCGCAGCAGGTCCTCTTCGGAGGACTCGCGATGGTCGTGATCGGCATCTCCGTCGCAGTCACCTGGATGGGATCCGGCACCGATTGGCGCTTGCTCTACGGCAGACTCGACGCGGCTGAAGCCGGTCGCATCGTGACGGTCCTCGAGGGTCAGAAGGTGCCCCATCGCCTTGTCTCCGGAGGAACGGCCATTCAGGTGCCGGCGGAGCAGGTCCACGCATTGCGGGCCCAGTTGGCCGCCAAGGGCATGCCCAAGGCCGATGGCACGGGTTTCGAGATTTTCGACAAGCCTGCATTCGGCATGTCCGACTTCGTGCAGCGCGCCAACTACGTCCGTGCGCTGCAGGGTGAACTCGCCAGGACCATCCAGCAGATCGAAGGCGTCGAGAGCTCCCGGGTGATGATCGTGCTGCCGGAGAACCGCCTGGTGATCGACGCCCAGAGGAAGGCAACCGCTTCGGTGTTCCTCAAGGTGCGCGTCCCCGGGTTGCTCGCCGCCGAGGCCGTCAGTGCGATTCGCTTCCTGGTGTCCAACGCCGTCGAGGGATTGCAGGTGCGGGATGTCACCGTCGTGGACAACTACGGGGCGGTGCTTTCCGAGCCCGCCGAGGAGTCCGGGTCGGCCTCCATGGTCGGCGGGCAATTGCAACAGCGGAAGAACATCGAACGGTACCTCACCGAGAAGCTCCGGACCATGTTCGAGACCATTCTGGGCCCCGGGCAGGCGGTGGTCCGGGTCTCCGCGGACCTGTCTTTCGATGCCATCACCCGCTCCTCCGAGTATTACGACCCGCAGGGAACCGTGCCCAAGAACCAGACCCGACGGCAGGAAACCACGGATTCCAGTTCCGTCCTTCCGGGAGGGGTTGCGGGCATCACCACCACCACTGGGACCAATGTAAACGCGGCCCCGGCGCAGGGGAATCGCCTGCAAAAAGTGGACCAGACCGATGACTTCTACGTGAGCCGGAGTCAGACCAATGTCGTAGTCGGGGTGGGTGCGCTCAAGCGGGTGAGCGCGGCGATCTTCGTCAATCAGCGATACGAAGGTGCCGGTGCCGACCGCAAGGCCGTGGTCCGAAACACCGTCGAGATCGACAAGCTCAAACGCGCCGCCGAAAAAGCGCTCGGCCTGATGGACAAGGATCCGTTGGGCGAGGTGGTCGTCGAGGAGATGTCCTTCAACGAAGAGGCTGTCACCAAGGAGACCGCACGCATCGACCGCGAGGCGATGTGGATGCGCGGTATCGAAGTGTCTAGGACCTTGGGCGTCCTCGGGATCAGCGGCATCACACTCTGGGTGCTGTGGCGGATGCTGCGCAAGGGCTCGGAGGAATTGTTGGCCGTCGGTGTCCCTGTGGGCCAGATGCTCGCGGGCCAGACCGTAATGATGGCCGGTGCCACCTACGCCGGGGTGCCAGCCGGGGCCGCTGCCGCGGTGCAGGCGGGTGGCGGTGCTCCGAAGGAAGGCGCCGAGGAGGCCGAGGAAGAGGACGATCAGGAGGCCCAGGAGAAGAAGAAGAAGATGAAGATGGACTTCGGCTTGAGCAAGCAACGCCCCGAACGCGTCACCCTCGAAGTGCTGAAGGACCTGATCCGGGACAACCCCCAGAAGATGGTCCAGGCGGCACGCGCCTGGTTGGTGAACGAACCGGACAAGGAGTGATCGCGATGCTCACAAGCCCCTGCATGCAACTCCGGATGCCATGAGACTGAGCCCTTCGCAGAAGATCGCTGCTTTGCTCGTTCTCCTGGGTGAGGAGAGCGCCAGCATCCTGATCAAGAGCCTCGATGACAATGAGCGCGAACTCGTCTCTTCGGAATTGGTGAACCTCCCCCTGCTCACGGTCGAGCAACAGACGCAGGTGCTCAAGGAATTCACGGAAATGGCCATGCAGGCCAATTCCAGCGTCGGTGGTTCCGTGGAGTACACCCGCGTAGTGCTGGAGAAATCGGTGGGTCTCTTCAAGGCTGCGGAGATCGTGGGACGGGTGGGTACCCGAAGGACCTCGGTGGCCACCATGCAGCAGATCATCGACCTCGACGCGACGTCGATCTGCAACCTTTTGAAGGACGAACAACCCCAGACCGTGGCGCTGGTCGTGAGCTACCTCACCGCTCAGAAGGGTTCGGACGTCCTGAAGAACCTGCCTGAATCGCTCCAAGAGCAGGTGATCGAACGACTGGCCACCCTTGCTTCCACCCCGATCGAGGTGGTCGAGACCGTCGGCGAAGTGCTCTCCCGCAAGGTCGGCAGGAAGGTGACCAAGGCGTTGAACCAGACCGGCGGCATCAAGTCGGCCGCTGCGACCCTCAACGCGATGGACAAGAACCTCCGTCAGGGAATCCTCAACAAGCTCGATGAGCGGGTCCCGGACCTCGTCCGTTCCATACGGATGAAGATGTTCACCTTCGACGACCTGGCCACCCTCGACCAGAAATCCCTCCAGAAGATCCTCCGCGAGGTGGATGCCGCACGGCTGGCCATCGCCCTCAGTGCAGCGAACGAGAACCTTCGTCAGGCATTGCTGGGAGCTCTCTCCAAACGCGCCGCCGAGACCGTCGGCGACGAAATTTCGAACCTCGGGAAGGTCAGCCTCCGCGAGATCGAGCAGGCTCAAGAGAGCATCGTCGATGTCGTGCGCCGCCTTGAGAGCGAGGGAGAGATCAATCTCGACGCATCCTGAACCCCCCATAGAACCATGACCGCCGTATTCCCCAAAGAGCATCCGCTCCTCCGTGACATCCGCCTCTCCGTGCTCGGGGTGCACCGCGAGGAGAAACACCCTTCGGCCGCAGAGTTCGAGGACCAGAAGCGCCGCATCGAGCATGAGGCGTACAAGCGTGGGGTCGCCGCAGCGACCGCCGCCTGCGAGGAGCGGGTGGCTCAAGTCAGGGCCGAACTGGAATCACGGCACCAGGAGGAGGTCGGATTGTTGCTGGAACGGATGGCCCAGACGGTTTCCGGTCGCGTCACCCGGCATCTCCAGGAGTTGGAGGGTGAATTGCTCCAACTGACCGTCGAATCGGTCTCGAAGATCGTGGGTCGGCTGCCGGTGACGGTGGATGCGATCGAGGCGAGCCTCCGTGAGGCCATCGCCGCGTCGATGGCGGCCCCGTTGGTCCGCGTCATGCTGAACCCCATCGATCTGGAACTGATCGGAGGCCCCTCCGGTGATTCCACCCGCGCCTATTGCGAGAAGCTCGGCCTTCGTCTCGAGGCGGATCCGAGCGTGGATCGCGGTGGGTGCCTGGTGGAGACCGAGGCCGGAATTGTCGACGGGCGGCGTTCCTCGAGGCTTGAGAGCTTCCGGAAGGCCATGGAGACCGCCTGATGTTCGAGTTGGTTCCAGACTCACCGGAACCCTTACAGCGACTCAGGGCGGCGCGGACACGGCTTCGCGAGACCCGTCTGACCACACCGGTGGGTTCGGTGGTGCGCGTCGCTGGCATCGTCATCGAATCCCATGGTCCGCGGGCGTCCGTGGGAGACACGTGCATGATCCGTGGCGCCTCCGGGCGCGATTTCTGTGCCGAGGTTGTCGGTTTCAACGGACAAAGCCTCATTCTGATGCCCCTCGAGGCGGTCGAGGGCATCGCTCCGGGCGACGAGGTGCGTCTATCTCCGCAGAATCGGCGGATTCCGGTGGCCACGCGTGCACGCGGGCGGGTGATCGATGCCCTGGGGCGACCCATGGACGATGCGGGCCCGATCGAAACGCAACCGTTCCCTATCGGCGAGGTCGCCGTTCCCAACCCGCTGAAGCGGGCGCGGATCCAGCAGGCCTTGACCACCGGAGTCCGAGCCATCGACGCCTTCACTCCGCTGGGTCTGGGGCAACGCGTCGGCATCTTCGCGGGTAGCGGTGTCGGAAAAAGCACTCTCCTCGGGATGATCGCTCGCCAATCGAGTGCCGATGTCAACGTCGTCGCCCTGATCGGCGAGCGAGGACGCGAGGTCAGGGAATTCCTGGAGGAGGACCTCGATGAGGAGGGCAGGGCGCGGTCGATCGTGATCGTGGCGACCGCCGATCAGCCGGCGCTCATCCGCATCAAGGCGGCTCAAATGGCTCTGCTGCTCTCGGAACAATTGCGGGATCAGGGGGCGCGGGTGCTGCTGATGATGGATTCGATCACCCGGTTCGCGATGGCCCAACGCGAAGTGGGACTGGCCGCCGGCGAGCCCCCGACCGCTCGCGGTTACACTCCCTCGGTGTTCGCCGCACTCCCGAGACTGTTGGAACGTGCCGGGAACTCCGACAAGGGCTCGATCACCGGCCTGTTCACGGTGCTGGTGGAAGGCGACGACCTGACGGAGCCCGTCGCGGATATGACCCGGTCGATCCTCGACGGTCACATCGTTCTGTCCCGGGAACTCGCCGATCGCAACCACTGGCCCGCCATGGAGGTGTTGGGCAGCATCAGTCGGCTCAACCGGGGACTTCTGGGTGAGGAGCAGTTGGCGATCCAGGCCGAGGCGAGGGACCTGTTGGCCACCCATCGCCAAAGCCGTGATCTCATCAATGTCGGCGCCTATGTCCGGGGAACCAATCCACGGATCGATCTGGCCATCCAGGTGCTGCCAAGGGTCGAGGCCTTCCTCAAGCAGGGTCAACGTGAACGGCCCGATCCACGGACGCTTTGGAGGGACCTTGCAGAGGCGGTCAAACCGATGCCCGCGGCCTCGTCCGCACCGGTTCCCAACGCGTCCCAGGGCGTTGGCGTGCTTCGTGCTGCGGTGCCCCGAAGAGCATGAGTCGGTTCCGATTCAGTTTGGAGCGGGTCCTCGAAATCCGCGATTCTCAGGAGAAATCCGCGGCTGCCGCACTGGCCGCCGCGAGTGGTCGTCTTGCGGAAGCGGAGTCTACCGTCGATCGGTTGCTCGAAGGGATCCAATCGACGAGACAACGGCGTTTCGATGGAGCCATGGATCCGGCGCTGGCGGGGGCCATGGAATCGTCCATGGCCACGGCTGCCCGCGCGGCCGTCCGAGATCGAGACCTCAAGCGTGGGGAGATCGAGCGTCTGCGCGGAGAGTGGCAGGAGGCACGGCGACTCAAGGATCTCGTGGAGAAACTCCGCGTACGCCAGTTCGAGGAGTACCGACGCGCTGAACAACGAAAGGCCGAGACCGCCCTCGACGAATGGGCCGTGCAACACCGGGATCCCCTATGAAGCGGTTCTTGCCACCGATCCTAGTGGTCATCCTCGGATTGGCTACCTCCATCTCCTCGTACCTCCTCGGTCGGAAGGCCGCCACTCAATCGATCCAGGCGGGGCTCGCCGAATTGGTGAGGATTTCCCGCGAAGCAGCGGCTCACACGAAGCCCGAGGAGGATGTCCTTCAAGACCCCCCGGAAGCCGCGCCGGTCGAAGCGGAGAAGCAGGCCGAAATCAGCCTCAATACGCTGGAGTCGATGCGGGAGACCGCGGAACCCGGATCCCTGCGATTCGACAATCCCGACGTCGTCAACCTGCTGGTGCAATTGCGCAAGCGCATCGAGTACATCGAGGACCGGGAGCGTCGTCTGAAGGAACTGGAAGATCGGGTGAAGCTGGAGTCCCAAAACCTGAATCTCGCCACCCAGTCGATCGCCCGGGCCAAGACCTCCCAAGATCAACTGCTCACGCAGCGGATGCAGTTCATCGCTGAAGAGGAGCAAGCGCGGTTGCAGGAGCATGCGCGTCGATTGACCGCGCTGACGCCTGCGCAGGCGGTTTCCATCCTCACGAATTTCACCCCTGTGGAGATCGCTCGAACGTTGATGGTCGTGGGTTCGACCAATTCCGCCAGCCTCCTTGGTGCGTTGACAGCGACCGGTCCGAATGGTCCGCGGAACGCCGCCGAGATATCCAAGATCATGCTCCGGATGACCACCCGCTCCACCCAAGGTTCGACCAACGCAGTCCCACCGGCAGCGAAATGACCCCGTCGACCTTGCCTTCGAGGCTTCCAAGCATTCTTGGTGTTTCCCCAGCCGGGTCCCAGGCGGCAACCGCGGTGGGTCCGATGCCTTCGGGTGGATTCTTGGATCTGCTCAACGCTCAAGTTCCCGCGCTCGCTCCGGCATCGGCCCCTGTGGTGATCGAGGGTGATGCCGGTCCGCAGGGGAAGGTCGGGGAACCCGCCGTTGCCATCCATCTGGCGACTCCGGCATTGATCCTGATCGGGGAGCCCGTGCCTGCCGCGGTTGGGGCCATCCCAGTCCCGGTGATGTCCCTCCGGCTCCCCGCGGATCGGTCGACAGTTCTCAAACAACCCGAGAGGCGAATCGCGGATCCGTCGTCGGAGACATTGCCGTCCATGGGCGCTTCCTTGAACCCCGACGTGATGCTCGAATCCGTCGGAGACATCTCGGGTTTTGGGATATCCCTCGCCACGACGCCGTCGGAACCAAGCGTCGAGGGTACCAGCAGTGCTTCCGCCGAAGAGGCTTCCGACACCGAGTTGGAGGCCTCGTCCGCGGAGGAGACACACTCGTCGATCCTGCCGATTGCGATCCTTCCGACCCAGATGCCGCCGTTACCGGTGGTGTTCTCGCTCGATTCGCAACCCATGCGATTCGAGCCGGAATCGGCTCCGAATGTTGGCGGCGGCATCTCGGGAGAGAGGGTCGCCGAGACCGACGTCGTCGAATCGCGACCTGGGATCGCTGTTGTAGGCGGATCCGTACGTTCCCCTTGGGCGGCTGCTTTCGATGTGGCCGGGCCTGGGCCTGTGAACCCGGGACCAGAGGGAGAATCCCTGACCGTGCAGTATCCTCTTGGATCCGAAATCACCGAGACTCGGGGACTGGAATCGATTCCGGAAGCCACGGGAGCGAACACCGCAGGCGTCCTCGCTGTCTCGGACGCTGTCTTTGTGCCACGTGGTACGGAGAGGAACAGCGCTCAACCCACTCCACAGGCTGTGCCTCGGCCCAATCGTTATTCGCTTGGATCCGAAATCACCGAGACTCGGGGACTGGAATCGATTCCGGAAGTCAGGGAAACCAGGACTTCAGTCACAACGGCCGTCTCGGACGCTGTCTTTGTGCCACGTGGTACGGCGAGGAACCCTGATCAACTCTCGCCAAGGACGGCTGGAACCAATCAGGAGGTCGCTGCTTCAGTCTCAGTTCCAGCAGAGTGGATGTCCCAGCGGATCGCGCCGTCCTCGGTCCAGGGTACCCTTCCCGCGGACTCTGGGTCAGATCCATCGACCCGGACATCGACCGATCGAGGCGCGGCCGCGGGACACTCCGAACAGTTGTCGCCACCGACCCCGTGGGCTTTGGCAGAAGGCTCGGCTTCCAAGTTTGCGGAAACCGCGCTTCGGGATTCGCAGCGGAACGTTGGACCTGACACCAGTTCCGCTCCGGCTTCGCCCACCGAAGGCTCGATCGCATTTCCGCGCCCCGATGCCGAAACCCGGATTCGCCGCGGGTCTGACGCTCGGCCGAGTTTCAAGACCACTCGGGTCTCGCCGTTGGATGCCGTTCGGATGGCCTCCGAAATGGATCCCAGAATCCCGCAGGCTTGGGTCGCTCCAATTGGCTCTCCTTCGGGCGGATTCGAAGTGATATCCCCCGATCCGTTGTTTGCGCCGGAGTCGATGCAAGGCTTCGCATCTCCGGGGCGATCCATTTCCAAGAACGCCGCCATCGGAGCCGCCGGCGCGGCGCTGCGCCAGAGGTATCTGTCCGAGGAGGTCGTTGCTGGTGGTCCGCTTCAGGAGGCCGGATCGAATCCCATCCCGGGCCCGTCTCCCCGAGGGCACGACATGGATCCGCCTTCGTTGATCCAAGCTCGGGGCAAAACCGATGCGGACGCAGCTCCCGCGATTCCGACGCCCGAGCGGGCTCCGGACGCCGGTGCCGTTTCAGAATCCGGGATAGGATCCAAGGCCTCGGGTCCGGTCGAAGCCTCGAAAGGGCGCTCGGATGCGGGCACGGGACAGCGAAGAAGGTCCTCCGATCGTTCCCGCGTCGAGGTTCCGAGGCGGGACGTCTCCCCGTCGGCTGAAACCGGGGTGGCCGAAACTTCCCCGGTCCAGAATCCAAGCGCTGGATCCATCGCCCCCGGATCTTGGAAGCCCAAGCCTGCGGAGACCTTCGGAGTGCTGGCCGACGCGGAAAGGTCGGAACATCCGACAAACGCGTCGTCTGCCCATGATCCGACATCCGTGTTCCGGACCGAGTTGCCTGGGATCGGCCAACACGCGCGCGAGATCAGCGAAGCGCCGGTCACCGATGCGCGAGAGGCTTCCAACGCGCACGCTCCACGTCTCGATCGATGGAGCACGGGTTCCGAGACCCGGAAGATGGAGTTCGAAACGCTGGGGCAGGGTCGCCTGCAACTGACCATCGCTCAAATGGGGGATACGATGCGTATCGACGCCGTGGAGGTGGGCTCCGCACTTTCGGGCACCGATGCCGCGTGGCAGGATCTCCAGCGGAGGCTCGAGTCTTCCGGCATCGTGTTGGGGCCTCTGAATTCGGAGTCTGCGAGTCCGGGATCTCAAGAGCGGAATCCGGCGGACGCACAACGGCACGCCAGTTGCTACGGGGCCGATGTGAATTCCTCTCGCGACCCCGGAGATTCCGGCGCTTCTTCGAAGCGCTCGTATCCGTCGGCCCGTGGTGAGGTTGCTGAAGCCCTGGAAATCCAGGCAACCCGTGAAGAGATCCCGGCCGGGCGGTCGGGTCCTCGTGGGGGTGAAGGACGTGAATGGTGGGCTTGAGCCCCCGAGGAGCACGACAATGGCGATCTCATTTCCCCTCTCCAGTTACACGCCTCAAGTGGCCGCCGCCGCTACCCCCGCGGTGCAGTCCCCGAAGAAGCAGACTCTCGAGCAAGCGGACTTCCTGAAGATGCTGACGCTGCAGTTGCAGAATCAGGATCCCATGAACCCGCAGTCGAACACCGACTTCGCGGCCCAGATGGCCCAGTTCACTGCGTTGGAACAGACCCGGGAGATGAGCGGCAGCATGTCGCAGTTGCTCCAGAGGCAGGACGTTCAGAATGCCGCCATGATGCTTGGGGGCCAGGTGCTGCTCGACGATGGGCATAGTGGCGTGGTGGATCGTGTGGTCCTTACCAAGGACGGTTCGCCCCGGTTGCAGGTCGGCGGCAAGGAGTACGCCTTGGCGCAGGTCATGGATTTCCAACTCGCCGCCAAGCCCGAGACCACGGTCCCCACCCCGACAGGGCCTTGAATCCCTCGATTTTCTGCCTCTTTTTCATTCTCCACACCCAACTCAACCTCACTGAATCATGCTTCGCTGCCTGAATACCGCCACGCTGGGCATCCGCCAGTTCCAGTCCTCGCTGGACGTGCTCGCGAACAACCTGTCCAACATCAACACCGTCGCGTACAAGGGCAGCCGCACCGACTTCGTCGAGTCTCTGGCCTCCGTTCTGCGGGCGCCGACCCCCGACCAGGGAGCGTTGAGCGGTACGTCCGGCGTGACACTGGGCAACGGTGTGACCACCGCGGCGATTCGTGCGAACTTCACCCAGGGATCGGTGAATCAGACCGGTCAAGCCACTGATTTCAGCATTCAGGGCGACGGCTACTTCCTGGTGCGAAACACCGGCGGTGAGGTGTTCGCGACCCGTTCCGGCAACTTCCGTCTCGATTCGCAAGGGTACCTCTGCAACGACGCCGGCTTTCGGGTGCAGGGAATCAAGGACTATCAGGCCTCTCAAGAAGAGGTGGGTGACATCCAGTTCAACAAGGGAACCTTGCCCACCGGCGCCCCGGCGTCTGCCGAAAAGTCTCCCATCGTCAGCATCAGCATCGATGCGAGCGGCAAGATGAACATCCTGCTCGAAGATGGCACCCAGTACGTCCGCACCCAGATGGTCATCCAGCGGTTTGGCAATGAGCAGTCTCTGGTCCGTGTCGGCAACAACTGCTTTTCCAACCTCGCAGCCGCGGGTCCGTTGAAAAGCGGAGCGTTCAAATCCTCCGGCGATAATCCGTTGCTAAACAACGCCGGGGTTCCCAATCGGGATGGTGCCGGAAAGATCGAGCAGGGGTCCTTGGAAATGTCCAATGTCGACGTCTCCAGAGAGTTCGCCAGCATGATCACCACGCAGCGCGCCTTCCAAGCCAATGCCCGCATGGTGACCACCAGCGACCAGATCCTCGAGGAGATCATGCGGTTGAAGCAGTGAATCCACCCAAGGGATGATCGGCGAAACCGCCGCCGTCCCAAGCCCAGGAGAAACCGATGTCCGAAGATGCAAACAAGGCCGCGGCACCGGCGGCCGAGGCCGAATCCAAGGCGCCCGCCGGGGGCAAGATGGCCGGGATCATCCCATTGGTCGCGGCGGCCGCGATTTCCATCCTTGGAAGTTTCGGAGCCGGCTTCTACCTCAACAAGCAACTGCTGACGGGTGTCAACGGGGAGTTGCAGAAGGCCTTGGCGGCCGTCCAGACCTCCGGAGATCATGGCGACGACCACAAGGGGGGCGGATCCAAGGACGCCCACGGGACCACCGCCGGTCACGGAACCGAAACGAAGTCCGCAGCCAAAGCCAAGGATCCTCACGACACCCATGCGGCACCCGAAGCCAAAAAGGACGATGGGCACGGAGCACCCGCCAAGAAGGATGACGGTCATGGCGGCGGTGGTGGAGCCCACGGTGAGGCGCCAAAGGCCGCACCGGCGACTCCCGAGGCTCTGGCCAAGGCTGCACAGGCCAAGGCCGGACTCTTCGGATTGGGCGACGACCCGATCGTGGCCAATCCTTCCGGCGACAGCCGTTTCGTGGTGGTCAAAGTCACTATCGTGAGCGTCGGGCAGGCCGATCTGACCGAAGCCATTTCCACCAACGTCGATCGTCTGCGCGATGCCGTCACCGCCTACCTTGCCGATCAGACCATGGACACGATCCAGAAACGGGGTTTCCGCAGCCAGATGGGCGCCCAATTGGCCTTGGCCTTCAACCGGATCCTCGGTCCGGGTTCGGTCCGAGAGGTGATCTTTCCCCAGTTCGTGGTCCAGTGAGCGTTCCCGGCAACAGTGGCGACCGTAAAGGAGAGGTCGGCGCACCCGTGGTGCCGACCGACGTCAAGCCGTTCGTAGTCGCCCCATCGAGCTCATCGTCGGACTTCGAGACGAGTCGCTTCCGGCTCCTGAACGAAGGGGTGATCCGTTCCGTCGGCGCCAAGCTCTCCCTGTTTCTCCGCTCCGAGTTCGGGTTCGACCTCGATCAGTTGGATGCCGTTGAGCTTGGGAAATACACGGCCAAGGCCGAGGCTCCGGGCAACTACCTGCTCTTCCAGGTCGACCGTTTCCAGGGCGTGGGCATGATCCGCTTTCCGAAGCCACTGGCCTTGGCGGTCGGTGATCGGATGCTCGGCGGCCGCGGCTTCGGAGTGAATCCCGATCGCGAGTTGCGCGAAGTGGAATTGGCCCTGCTCAATCAGGCGGTGCTCATCGCCCTCAAGGAGTACTTCTCGCACTGGAGCGAGCAGGTCGATGAACCCAAGCCGCGCATCGTCGGGCGTGAGACCAATCCGAGGCTCCTGGCCGAGGGACGGCCCGATGCCATGGTCTATGTGCTGGCGGTGCAGGCATCGATCGGTGACTGCTTCTCGTCCGTTGATCTGATCCTGCCGGTGGACATGATGGCCCCGAGCATCCGCAAGGCGGTGGTGACGATGGCCGAAGGTTCCCCGGAAAAGGTGGACGAGGTGGATGACAGCGTGCCGTGGAACGCGGCGTACGACGATCTTCGCCTCCATGTACGAGCCAGATGGAGCGGTTTGGAGATCACTCCACGAGAGATCCTTCAGCTGAAGACCGGTGACATTCTGCCCCTCGATTCGTCGCGCCTCGATCAGGTGGAGCTTCAGATCGAAGGATTGACCCGATTCCGCGGCAAGCTCGGCAGCGCCAACAAGAAGACCGCCGTGGAGATCACCTCCAGGACCTCCTGACCCCTCACGACCATGTCCAACGAATCCGGAGAAACCCCATCCATCGAGTTCCTGCTCGACGTCCCTATCCAGCTCAACGCCGAACTCGGCACCTGTGTGATGACCTGCAGGGACCTGCTGAAGCTCGACATCGGCTCCGTCGTGCAGCTCGACAAGCCCGCCCACGCCTCGGTCAACCTGTATGTGAACACCAAGCTGGTGGCCCGCGGCGAGGTGGTCGTTGCCGATGGTAATTTCGGGATCAAGATCAAGGAGGTCGTCTCGCGTCCCGGGTCGATCACCAAGTCATGACCAACGGCATCGCAGTCACCAAGGCGATTCCGGTGGCGACCTCTGCGGGTTCCGACCTGCTTCAGGTCTTCGGAACCCTTTTTTTCCTCCTGGGCATGGCTTGGGTCGGTCTGTTGTGGGTCCGCCAACGCTCCTGGTTGCAAGGGGCCATCCGTCAGAAGAATCGCCTCCGCGTGGAGGAGACTCGAGCCCTGGGAAACCGATCCCACCTGCATCTCGTCGCCTGTGGCGATCAACAATTCCTGGTGGCCTCGTCGCCCGCCGGCGTTTCGCTGATTGCCGATCTGATGTCGGCGGAGTCGATGGCTGCGATGTCCGACCCGATTCCAGGGTCTTTTCAGGCACCACGCCGGCCCGATGCCGCGCCGGGTACCGCTCAGGCGTCATGAAGGAGGTTCCGAGTCTGATCCGAACCCGGGGTGCCGCCGAAGGCGGCTTCTCCCGAGCATGGTGGCTTTGCTTGGTGGTGTTGATTCTATGTGGTGCCGCCCCGTGTTGGGCCCAGGCCCCGAGCGTCAAACCGGCCCTGCCGACCGGGCTGACCTTCTCGATCAATGGTCTGCCTCAACCCGACGACCTCGACTTGAGCGTGCGCATCGTGGGAGCGCTCACGATCTTGAGCCTCGCCCCGTCGCTCCTCATCCTCACGACCTGCTTTCCGCGGATCCTGATCGTCTTCTCGCTGGCCCGGAACGCGTTGGGCATCACCGGAGCGGTTCCGAACCAGTTGGTGGTGGGTTTCTCCCTGATCCTCACCTTTTTCATCATGCGACCGGTGATCCGCGATATCGAGTCCACGGCCCTCACTCCCTACCGAGCCTCGCAGATCACGAGCACCGAGGCGCTGGATCGCGCCGCGACACGCATCAAGTCGTTCATGCTCCGCCAGACCCGCACCGAGCAGATCGAGTTCTTCGCCGGACTTTCGGGAATGCCGCCCACCGAAGCCAAAGACCTGCCGCTGTCGGTGGTGGCGCCCGCGTTCATCCTCGACGAATTGCGCACCGCCTTTCAGATGGGCTTTCTCATCTTCCTTCCGTTCCTGCTCATCGACTACGTGGTCGCGATCATCCTGATGAGTCTCGGCCTCATGTTCCTGCCCCCGGCCACGATCTCGATGCCGCTGAAGATCCTGCTGTTCGTTCTCGTGGACGGTTGGTCGCTCATCACCCGATCCCTGGTCAACAGCTTCATCTGACGCTTTCGACACCCCAGGACCAACCCTCCGGAGATCCCGACCCATGACCCCCCAACTCGCAGTGGATCTGCTCAAGCAACTGGTCGAACGGATCTTCATGGTGTCGGCTCCGCTGTTGATCACCGCAATGGTCACAGGGCTCATCGTGAGCCTCATCCAGACCATCACCTCGCTGCAGGAACAGACCCTCAGCTTCGTTCCGAAGGCGCTCATCGTGCTGGGAGTCCTGTTGCTCATCATGCCTTGGGCCATGCAGATGATCATGGATTACACGGTGGGGGTGATCACGATGATGGGCCAGATCTCGAGGTGACCCATGGACGAACTCTGGACATGGTGGTGGGTCCTCTGGCGGGCTTCGGCCTGCCTGACGGTCGCACCGATCATCGCTGGGGTCCGCATGCCTGCCAGGATCCGTCTGATGGCGGTGATCGTGCTCGCCTGGGCGATGCTACCGATTGCCAAGGCCGGTGGCATACCGCTGATGACGCTGGGCTGGACGGAGATCTCGCTGCTGACCCTGCGTGAGACGTTGGTGGGTCTGGTTCTGGGCTTCGCCAGTCGATCCATCGTCTTCGCCGCACAGATGGCGGGGCAACTGATCTCCTCCGAAATGGGCCTGCAGACCGCCCAGATCCTTTCTCCGGGCACGGGCGAATCGTCGAACGAATCGGGCGTCATCCTCGAATTCATCGCCGTGCTGATCGTATTCGGGCTTCAGTTGCACCAGGCCTGGCTGATGGCGTTCGCCGAGAGCTACCGGGTCCTTCCGATGAGCAGCACGGCCTCGATCTCCGGCGATGAGGTGCTCGGATTCTTTCTGAGATCCACCTCCGAGACCCTGGCCCTCGCGATGCGGCTGGCGATGCCGGTGATCGCCGGTGGATTCATCCTCAACGTCACGCTGCTGCTGCTCGGGCGGGCGCTCCCGCAACTGCCCGTCTTCCAGGACAGCTTCATGTTTCGCGCGGTGGTGGGATTGTTCCTTTTCGGGGCCAGCCTGCACCTTTTCGCCGCACACCTGAACGCCCGCGCCACGGCGATGCCCGGCGACCTCCTGACGGCGGCGCGAGCGTTGCGTGCCGGCACTCCTTGAGCCATGGCCCAGGATCAGGACAGCCGTACGGAGAAGCCCACGGCCAAGAGGCTCGAGGAGGCCGGCAGCAAGGGGCAGTTCGCACGCAGCACCGAGATCAACACGATCTTTTCTCTCCTCGCGGCGCTGGTCGCCATCAAGTGGACGGGCGAGGACCTGTGGCGTGCCCTGGTGCTGGCGTTCCAGGAGTCGTTGACCCGGGTGACCCCGGACCGGGTGACCCCTCAAGGGATCCTGTCCGGCATGGTTCCGACCATGCTCCTGATGGTGCGCATCGTGGCCGGCCCGGTCCTCCTTTCAATGGCCGCCGCGGTGATCGCCGGGGGCATCCAGAGCCGATTCGCGATCGCCACCGGTGCGCTCGAATTGCGGTGGAACCGGCTCAATCCCATCGAGGGTTTCCAGGGCCTGTTCCAGACCTCCATCTGGGCCCGGACGGCCGTCAAACTGCTCAACTTGGGCGTGATCCTCGCGGTGGGTTGGTCGTTGGTGTGGGAGTTGGTCAACCATCCGGTGTTTCTGGCCGGCTCCGATCTCCAAGAGCTGCTCCGATTCATGGGGAACGCGGTCGACTCGCTGCTGGGCCGCCTGCTCCTTGCGTTGGTGCTGATCGCGGCACTCGATTACGGATATCAGCAGTGGAAGACCTCGCGGGACCTCATGATGACCAAGCAGGAGGTGAAGGAGGAGATGCGATCCGCGGAAGGCGACCCCGAGACACGCTCCCGCCTCAAGGGCATGCGCAAGAAGATGCGCCTGAGTTGGAGGGTCACCGTGCCCACGGCCGACGTCGTGGTGACGAACCCGACGCACCTGGCGGTCGCACTGAAATTCGATGCCACCGTCGACCGGGCACCCCGTGTGGTCGCCAAGGGCAAGGGGTACAACGCCCTTCGCATCCGTGAGATCGCCAAGGAATTCCAGGTGCCGATCGTCGAGAACAAGCCGGTGGCGAGGCTGCTTTTCCAATGGTGCGAGGAGGGACAGGCCATCGATGCCCGGCTTTATCAGGCGGTGGCCGAGATCCTCGCCTTCTTGTACCGAACCAACAGCTACCGGTATTATCGGGGCTTGAGAGGCCGAGTCGATGGATCGTAAATCAACCCAAGCTCCGATCCTGGGGATCCCCAAGCCCCAGTTGCTGGTGGCGGCCTTCGTGGTCGGCGCGCTGCTGCTGCTGATCCAGCCCATCCCGGCGATGCTGGTCGACGGGTTGATCGTGGTCAGCCTTGGCAGCGCGTTGCTCACCCTGCTGGTGGTGCTCTTCCTCAAGGATCCCTCCGACTTCTCCACCTTCCCGACGCTGCTGCTGATCACGACCCTCTTCCGACTGGGCCTGAACGTGGCCTCCACACGGTTGATCCTCAGCACCGGCGAGGCCGGATCCATCATCACGGCCTTCGGCGAACGGGTGGTCGGTGGCAATTATGTGATCGGCGTGGTGATCTTCATCCTGCTCACGGTCATCAACTTCGTCGTGATCACCAAGGGCGCCGGTCGCATCGCCGAGGTCGCCGCCCGATTCACCCTCGACGCTCTCCCCGGCAAGCAGATGGCGATCGATCAGGAGCTGAGTTCAGGCGCGATCACCGACGTCGTCGCACGCCAACGGCGGCAGAACCTGCAACGGGAGATCGATTTCTACGGCGCCATGGACGGTTCGTCCAAGTTCGTCCGCGGAGACGCCATCGCCGCGATCCTCATCGCGGTCATCAATGTGGCCGGCGGATTCATCATCGGCGTTTTCCAACGGGGCGAGACCCCGGCGGAGGTGCTCGGCAGGTACACCATCCTGTCGATCGGTGACGGCCTGGTCTCGCAGATCCCCTCGCTGATCTTCTCCACGGCCGCCGCATTGCTGGTCACCCGCGCGGCGGCCCGTGAAGAATTGGGCACGGCCCTCGGCACTCAACTGGTCTTCCAACGCCAACCGGTGCTGATGACGGCTGCATCACTCGGTTTCCTGGGCCTGTTGCCCGGATTCCCGATGCTGCTGCTGTTCTCGGCGGCGGCCCTGCTGATCGCCCTATGGCGCAAGCTGCCCGAGAAACCGGCCTGGCAACCCGGCGGCGATGCTCCGGTGACCGAAGCCGGTGCCCCGGCGAAGACCCCGGTAGAGCCGATCGAGCAATTGCTGGTGGTCGATCCGCTCGAGGTGCAGCTCGGCTTCGGCCTGGTGTCCCTCGCCGACGCCACCAAGGGCGGCGATCTGCTCGAACGTGTCACCGGAGTGCGCCGCAACTTCGCCCAATCGATGGGGTTCGTGGTGCCGGCCGTGCGCTTGCGTGACAACCTCCAACTCGACTCGCACGACTACCAGATCCTCCTTCGCGGCCATGTGGTGGGGAAGGGCAGGCTGCGGCCCGGCCGTTGGCTGGCCATGAACATCGGGCAGAGCGATCAATTGGTGCCTGGCGAGGCCACCACCGAACCGGTCTTCAACTTGCCGGCGGTGTGGATCAGCGAGGTGGATCGGAGCGCCGCCGAGTTGGCCGGATACACGGTGGTCGACGCCACCTCGGTGCTGGTCACGCATTTCCAAGAAAGCATCCGGCGCCATGCCGCACAATTGCTCAGCCGACAGGATGTCGAGGCGCTGCTCGACAACCTCAAGAAACAACAACCGGCATTGGTGAACGAACTGGTGCCCAACCTGCTGAACCTGGGCCAGATCCAGCGCATCCTTCAGAACCTCTTGGGTGAAGACGTTTCCATCCGAAACCTGGTCACCATTCTCGAGAAGGTGGCCGATGCGGCATCGAGCACCAAGAACATCGACGAACTGTCCGAACATGCCCGCCGCGCCATGGGTGCCGAGCTCGTGCAACCGCTGCTCGACGACCAGAGCCGCTTGAGGGCGATCTCCATGGAACCCTGGCTCGAAGAGGAACTGGCCAAGGGCCTGAATCAGGGTCCCACCGAGACACTGCTGGTGGTCAGCCCGATGGCCGCCCAGCACCTCAGCTCGCATTTCAGCAAGGCCATCCAACCCGCGGTGGCCGAAGGCCGGATTCCCGTGCTGCTGTGCTCCGGTGTGCTCAGGATGGGGCTGCGCAAGTTCTTCAGCCCGAGCTTCCCGGACCTGCGCTTCCTGTCCTACGAGGAGCTGCCAGGCAAATTGAGGGTCCTCTCGGAGTACACCATTCCGAGCCTGCCCTGATCGGCCCGTCGCTTCATCCGCTCTCATGAATCCCGCTGATCCGGTGCTGTTCCGGGGAAGAACCGTCGAAGAGGTCTACCAGCAGATCACCCAGAGCCTTGGGGCCGACGCCGTGGTGGTGCAACTCAAGCGGGTGAGCGCACGGGGGATGACCCGGATCTGGGGAGGCACGGAAATCGAGGCCCTGGCACGGGCGGGAACGAGCCGCCAGCCCTCGCCGGTTCCGGCCGCGGCACCGGCCATCGGAGGGCAGGTGAACCCTGCGAGCATCCTGCGCAGTTGGGGGTTGGCCGAAGCGACCGTGCGGGCCGTCATGGCATCGGTGCCCATGTCCGGCGGATCGGCCGATGAAGGGCAGGGGGGCATCCGGGCCGCCGCGGGCCTGCTGTCGGCTTGGGACAGCCTCTCGCTGCTGCTACCGAGCCATCCCCGACGGGTCGCCCTCGTGGGTCCCGCGGGCTCTGGCAAGAGTGTGACCACGGCCAAATGGCTCACCACCGAGGCTCTCCGGCACCGGCGTGCCTGCCGCGTCTGGCGCTTGGATGGCGCCACGGTCAACGGCGCCGAGGCGCTGGCCCTGCATGCCGAATTGCTCGGCATCCCTGTCGAGAGCTCCTGGAACCCGGCACTACCGCGGGTGGACATGGAGTTCCTGGACTTGCCCGGTTGGGGGGCGTCGGACCTGGAGTTGAGCGATCGGATGGCCAACCTCATCGATCGGTTCGAACCCGACCTGCTGGCAGTGGCGCTCAACGTCGCCTATGATTTCGGGATCCTCCGTCGAATCGTGGATCAGTTCTCTCGACTGCAGCCCCGCGGATTGGTGCTCACGCACCTCGATGAATCACCCTCACCCGCTCGGGTTTGGGACCTGGTGATCCAGACCGGGATTCCGCTGGCGGCGGTGTCGTCGGGATCGAGTGTCCCGGGCGGATTCGAACGACCGACGGGAGAGACCTGGGTCCAGCGCTTGCTGGAGTCGGTGTGAGGCGGCGCATTCCGGAGCAGAGGAAGCGTCCGGCGAAGGGAAGCGCGGAAACGAGACGAGTAAACCGAAAGGATGAGTCCCAGACCCACCGCGTTGGAAATGCGCTCAGACGTAGTCCATCAGGCTCATCTTCATGATCGAACCGGCCGACTTGAGGGCTGCCGAATAGGCCGCCTGCAATTGGTTCAGTTCGACCAGCGTTTGAGCGAGGTCGACATCGCTCTCCTGGGAAATCATCTGGTTGAGGGAAATCGACATCGCCGTATTCTGACGATCTGCGGACTCGAGTCGGGTTTGATTGGCGCCGATCTCGGAGAAGGTTTGGATGAACCCCGTCTCGTCGGCCGACAAACCCTGCGCGGCGGCGGAGACGGCGCCCTTGTCGCCCGCAGCCAGAGCATCGCGCAGAGCGATCAGGTGCCCGAAAACATCGATGCCCGAGCGTTTATCCACCAGCAGTCCCCGGGGACCCTCGGTGTCGGAGGCATTGGCACCGGGGATGTCGACGGTGATCGTAACGCCTTCGGCGATCTCCGCTTGGCGCGGGTTTGCGTCGCCCTGATAGGCCACCCCGGTGATTCGTCCGGTGGCATCACGCGAGGCAGAGAATGGAGCCTGGGAGCCGGCCGCACCGCCGAAGAGCGGTTCGCCATTCAACCGGGAGTTGGCCACGCCCAACGTGGACTCGAGGATCTGGTTGACCTCTTGGGAGTAGGCCATCATCTCGTCCGGTGTCCGGATGGACACCGCAGAGGTGGCCAATTCCGCTGCCCGGTCGTTGAAGATCTTCAACTGCTTGACCGCGTCGTAGGCCGACGTGGACCTCGACTGGAGTTTCGAGATGTTGCTCGAATATTGCCCGATCAACTGTGCCGAACCCTGCAATTCCAGCACATTCCTGAACGCGCTGGGATCGTCTTCGGGGTTCCGGATCCTCTGACCGGTGGCCGCCTGGGTCTGGAGCCGAGCTTGCCTTACGCCAAGCTCGCTGACGGTCCTCGCTACTTCACGGGGAAAGTATGATTCAGACGTCCTCACGGCGCCCTCAGTAGCACCCAACATGCCGAAGTTGGCAATTCTTTTTCCTGTGGTACTGTAAGAAATTATCTTGGTGCAAAAAAATCGTGTGCTCCCCCAGGGAGGCGAATTGCGGTCGTCGTTGTGCTCGATGCCGATTGCCAGCGGCGTAACGAGCAGCGGGTTGGCAGCGATCGGGGCTTGGTCGCATCGATGATCGGCAAGGAAAAATCATTGGCACGACCTGTGCTGCGGGTCTGGCGTGATAGTTTTCGAATCCGATCAACAAGTGGTTGAAGGGGTCGAGGAGGTTGCGCCCCCTCTGACCACCTTGGGTTCCCTGCATTTCTCCCAAGGTCTCCTGGGTTTCGAGTCCTTGAGGAAGGCGGAGTTGCTGTCGCTCGCCGACGCTGGCCCGTTCTGTTGGCTCAAGTTCGAGGGCCCTGACGAGCGGGGATTCCTGGTCGTGAAGCCGTCCAGCGTGGTCGGGCCTTATCGCATCGAGATCGGTGCCAAGGAATGTGAGTCCCTCGGACTCCAGCGCCCCTCAGAGGCCGAAGTGTTGAACATCGTGACCCTGCACCCGAATGGCACGATGACCATCAACCTCAAGGGCCCGTTGGTGTTTCATCGAACCACCCGCGAAGCCTGCCAAGTGGTGCCCTTGAACGCATCGGAGTTGCCGGTCAACTACCCCATCAACAACTGACCGCGAGCGATCTGCTTCCATGCTTGTCCTTTCCCGAAAACTGAACGAGGCCATCCGCATCGCCGAGGACATCACGGTCCGCGTGGTGCGGTTGGATCGGGACTCCGTGCGACTGGGAGTCACCGCCCCCAAGCGGGTGGGTGTGCACCGCGAGGAGGTCTACCTCGAGATCGTTCAAGGCAACCTGGCCGCCGTGGAGACCGCCACACCCGAGCAGTTGTCGCTGCGCATCCAGCAATTCAAGCAAGAATCGACGAGCCACTTGGCTCAACACCTTTCCCCTCATCTCTCGACGGATCCCGAGCCCAACAAGTTTTCCAAGAAACAGTCATAGTCCAACAAAGGCACCCCCCATGGTCATCAACACCAACGTTCAGGCGCAGCAGACTGCGAACAACCTCAACACCAGTTCCAACGCCCTTGCGAAGTCGCTTTCCAGACTTTCCTCCGGCTCGAAGATCATCGCCCCGTCGGACGACGCGGCAGGTCTGGCAGTCAGCAGCCGCTTGGAATCGCAACTCAAACGACTGGATGCTGCGATCAACAATGTGACCAACGCCATCTCGTTCACGCAGACCCAAGACGGCTTCCTGAAGACGATCGACAAGGCCTTCCGACGTATGGCCGAGCTGGCGATGTTCGCTCAAGACAACACGAAGTCGGCGGACGACCTCGACTTGTACAACCAGGAATTTGCACAGCTACAGCAGTACATCACCGAATCTGCCAGTCAGACCTTCAACTCGGTCCTGCTTTTCTCAAACACCGACCTTGGTGTGACCATCGATTCCGACGGCAATTCATTTGAAATGCCCGGAATCGATTTGACCAATGACACAGCGATCACGGACTCGTTGGCCAACACAGTGGATATCACCACGGTTGCGAATGCACAATCCGCTTTGACCAAGATCAAATCATCCATTGATACTCTCGCTCAGAACCGCGCTTCACTGGGTGCGGTGCAAAGCCGTCTCAATTTCACCAACGAACAGCTCACCATCACCAAAGAGAACCTCTCGGCTGCAATCTCGCGCATCTCCGACGTGGACGTCGCCGAAGAGGCCACGATGTACGCCCGGTTCCAGATTCTGGTCCAATCGGGCACCTCGATGTTGGCCCAAGCCAACAAAATGCCCCAAAGCGCTCTCTCGCTCCTGCAGTAAGGGGGGGATCCTATTAAGAGACTGAAAAGTTGAGCAGGTATTGCTCCACTGGGTGTTTGGATTCGAATCACCTAATCAATTCGAATCGAAAGAGTTTTTTAAAACAGATCTCCCTTTCAGTTGTCATATGGATGTATAGAACTAATCCGGGAATAATGCTTTTTGCTGTTTGGCTGAAGCGTCAGTGTTTGTAACAACGCTGGCTGTTACATCTACTGCGTACCTTGACCGGTCGAACGGAGGTCCTGGGGATTGAAATGAAACTGATATGCTTCAGTCTATGGGGTAGCAACCGAACTTACACCATAGGAGCTCTGCGCAATGCAGATCTTGCTTTGAGCCTATTTCCGGAATGGAAGTGCCTTTTCTACTGTTTGGATTCTGTTCCAAGTGAAATAGTTGATGAGCTTCACCAACGAAGCAATACGTTGATCCGACGAGTCCCGGGGACTAGCGATGACCTGGACAGCCGTGGCATGTTCTATCGTTTCCTACCCGCAGACGAAAAAACTGTAGATTATATGGTGAGTCGGGACACCGACTCCCGTTTGTCAGAACGTGAACGTCTTGCTGTTGAAGAGTGGCTTACGACAGGGGCCGACCTCCATGTGATGAGGGATCATCCTTATCATGGGGTTCCTATCTTGGGCGGGATGTGGGGCGCAAAAGGCGGGAAACTTAAGGGAATCTCTGAAGCTATTCAACGCTTCCAGCCCACGTCATCCAAAGGTCAGGATCAAGCATTTCTCCGAGACTGGGTATGGCCCAAAGTGACTTCTGGACAACTCAATGTGTGCGTCCACGATCCATTTTTCCAGAAGGCCCAGTTTCCTGCAAAGGCCACCCGCGGCGCCCCCAACGGCGGCGTTTCATTCATAGGTCAGTGCTTTGACGAAAACGATAGACCGAATAGTGTGTCAGATTTAACGGTATTAATGAAAAAAATATAGCGCCAACAAAGCGTTAACCAATCAAAGTTTTGCACCGATTAGTCGTCAAGAGAGAGTTGGTTTCATCACCGGTTTATGCATCAAATCAGCAAATTCGACATTATTTACCTGCCTTTAACAAGAGATGCTGTTACTGCATTAATTTTTGATTTGTACAGAACTCAAAGCCGGATATTTGTTGAGAGTGGCACATTTATTGGCAACGGGATTGCAAGAGCGTTTGCATCGGGATATGAAAAAGTTTACACTTGCGATATAAATCCAGATTTTGTTTCAAAAGCGATCAACCGATTCAAGGGTTGTGATTTAACAGCATACCATGAACCAAGTCAAACGGCATTTAAGAAGATATTTAGTGAAATAAAGACCCCATCTGTTATTTGGCTTGACGGTCATATGATGCCTGATGAGTTGGGCCACGTACGCCCGTACACTGTCAAAGACGGGCTAGAATTCTGTCCATTGTTAGAAGAAATAAAAATCATAAGGGAATCTGTTGTGAATAGTCATACTATCATAATTGATGATTTTCAATGTTTTGGAACATGGTTGTTTGATGGTTTAGAATTTAATGTTTTAAGAGAAAGAATTCTCGAAATTAATCCCGACTATAAATTTACTCTCTACAACGGCGACATCATGGTTTGCAACCCAGAAACTACGTTAAATCAATAACTGTTTTACATCTGATTCTCTGATCGCCGATCAGATCGCTGTTAGAATAAATGTACATGTGCGCATCATGTGATTTATGCTCGAAACTATTCCGTGCTATATTAAAATAAAAAAATTTATTTAAAATGAGGTTTTTTAATGTTGATTTGCACATATCTGTGATTGCAGACATCCGACACATATTTGCAAGACTTGGTCATTCGGTTGATAGTTGGAGTTTGTCTAGTCATAATTGGGTGTTTGACAGAAAACCGGATGCAATCGACGTCCTAACTAAGTCTAATTGGGCTGAACTCACTCCAAAAATGTGCGATGCTTTTTTCGAACGGTACCGTGAAGAGTTGTCCGTCTATGATGGTTTTATTACATCATATGTACCGGGGTTTTCGCTGCTATTTGAAAGGTTTCAAAAACCTATAATATTTATTTGTCCAATTAGATATGAACATCCGTTTACCGATAATCCAGAAAAGTGGGATTGGTTAAATCGTCATATCAAAGATGGGGTTGCTGCCAAAAAGATCTTTCCAGTTGCAAATAATAAATTTGACGCTTTGTATTTTACTTCTTGGACCAACTGCCCCATACAAACGATTCCAAGTCTATGTGAATACACTGGGGAAACACATAATCCTAGACACCCTTATTACATTTGCAAATCGGTTATTGATATAGATTTAAATGGTTCGAATATTCTGAATATCTCAAATGTCTTCCCGCATGGTCACTCTTGGCGTGCATTATACTCATTTCAAGGAATAGTTCATTTTCCGTACCAGTGTTCTACAATGTCTATATTTGAACAATACACAGCTGGGGTACCCCTGTTGTTCCCAACTAAAAGATTTTCAAAAGAGATTTATTGGGCCACTCATACGCACGGGAATGCAGGATATTTGTGCCAGGCATCGTTTAACCGTATTAAAGGAATAGGCCCGAAAAGTCTTTTGACTCCAAAATACTCCGACTTAGACTTGAATGACTTCTCTTCGGAACGCGTGTTGGATGTATTGATAAATCTTTCAGACTTCTATGATAATGAATTAATGCCGGCAATAAATTATTTTGATAATTTTTCAGAATTAGGTCGAATGACAAAGGTTGGTATTGGTTTTCAACCTGACAACAGAAAAATGCGAAGAGAAATGGTGTACGAAAAATGGAAAAATGTTATCGCTGAAATTTTCTAGGTGCGGTTTTAATTATCATTCTTTTCGATCAGACGCGGATCTATTGATGCCGTGGTTTTTGAGTTGTATATGTATCTATGGAGCACTTCAGGAATATGATGCTCCACTTGCACCTTCGGATATAAGCGCATCAGCCAGTCGATGTCTTCAGTGGACTGCCCATTCTGTCCATATATTGGGCGAAACGACTCTGAGATAGCCAGATCCCGGCGCCAAAGACACATATGGTAGGGAGGCCGTCGGATGGGGCCGAGTCTGCCCTGCTGATCCCGCCACAGTTGCCCGTGAGGATTCCCAATGCCAAACGTAACATCCATGGGTTCACCATCGATACTGCACCACTGTTTGAAAGAGATGCAATCGACATCGGGGTGCTGGTCAATTGCTTCGAGCAACTGCATCAAATAGTCATCGCTGATGGCATCATCATCGTCCAAGAATGCTATGAAGCGCCCTCTTGCTGCAGCCAGAAGATCGTTGCGCTTTTCGGAAATGCTTTTCGATCGATTGTCAAGAAGCACCAAGGTTTCCAAGGAACGTGGTTGGCCGCACGCGAGCGCCTGCTCTTGGAGTTGAAGCACCAGCATTTTCATGGCGTCGATCCTCTCTGGAATGGAGAGGATCAAAATGCTGAATTTGATCTCACTGGCGGGTATTGGCATAAAACATTTTTTCTATGTCAAAATTCTTGGATGCCCGTCTTCGGAAAGTTTCGCCATCAACACCGTACATCTCAACGTTCTCATTGCGTGCATGGAGTTCGTCAAAAGCTTCACCAGTCCACTGATGCTGAATGATGCAGATGTCGCAGCGCCTCAATTTGCCCAAAGCGGCGCAAACTTGTGTCTGTTCGTTGTCACAATATAGCGACCGGTATTCGGGATTGTAAATGTATCCGAAGCGCTTGTAGAGTGGGATACCCATCACAGTCAATGTCATGAGTGGATCTTCTTTTGGACGAAGTCCGTCCCAAAACTTTATCGCTCCGTCGTAGTTGGGGAAAGCTTCTCGATAGACCCGTGAGATGATTTCATCGTAACCCATTTGAATGGGTACCATATCGTCAGAGGCCAACATCAATACGTCACCATTGATCCCATGCAAATCGGCGTTGCATGCCTCAATCTTAGTCTTGGAGAATCCGTAGTGGTATTCGATACAGGCATTGTTCGCACGGGTAGACAACCATTGCCGCATCACCGGAGTGTTCATCGTTGGATCATCGGCATCCATGCTCACGATGAAACGAACCTCATGGAGTCCGCTCAAATATGTCAGGTATTTGCTAAATACCTGTTTGAACTTGTCCGGCCGATTTCGGGTTGGAAATTTGATCACGAGCTGCATTTGGATCGTTCCTTGATTGTAACTGCGGGAAGCGTCCCGATGATTTAGCTTGAAGCGTTTCTGCGCTGCCGAGAACCTTGAGTATTTGCTTTGAATCTTGCGTTCAACAACGCGCTGTTCAAATCCGCTTCTTGCGTTTGAGTACCGGACGAAAGCCCAATTTTGAATTCGGGGCAGTCTCCAAACCTTCCATCTCTTTAGTTTTTAACTGTTCATCCAGGAGTTTCTGCACCGACGGATCCTTGGCTTGTTTCGGGATTCCGACAGCTCTGGCAGCACTGCGGCATTCGTTGGCGGCGGATTTGAAATGGCCGCCACGAGTCACTTGCGCAAAGCTCCAGATCGGGCCCACCGGGTTGATCCAAAGCACGTGGTTGGTGGGGTAATCGCTGAACCAATCCACGCACCATTCAGCAACGTTGCCGTGCATGTCTTTCAATCCCCAGGCATTGGCGGACTTGAGTCCCACGGGGTGAGGGACACCACCGCTGTTCTGGGCATACCAACCGATCGATTCCAAACGGTCGAAGGTGGGGTTGGGATCATCGGCGCGGCAGGCAATCTCCCACTGCGCTTCGGTAGGTAGATCCCATTCCCATCCGTCAAGCAGATCTCCGGCCCGATCATGATGTTCGGTCAGGAGGCGACAAAACGTTCGAGCTTCCTCCCAACTCACGTTCTCTACCGGGCAATTGGGGTGGGCGTTCTTGCTCGGATTGTTGGGCAGGAGTGCCGACCACTGTTGTTGCGAGATTTCGGTCTCAGTGATGAAGAACCCTTCGGTGATTTGAACTTCGTGCAGTAGTTCATCCTTCAGCCGGCCTTCCTCGCTCTCTGGGCTTCCGATACGGTAGGCGCCTGGGGCGATCCAACGCACGGGGAGGGGAAGGCCATGGGGCAATTGGAAGGTCACCGGTTGGCCGCTCTTGCCCGAGGCCGCGAGTGCCTCAGCCTGGATATGGCTCTCAGTCTTTGGAGTGCAACCTATCAGGAACACGATGACCAAGAGCGTCAGTGACCCCATCCATAGGTGAAAATCATCTCGGCATTGTCCGTGAACCAGTCGCGACCAAGGCCATGGTGCAAGGCTGATTGCCGATGTGGGTGGGGACTGATTGGTGGTCACTGGGTTGAGATTGGCCTTGTCACCAGAATTTTCGTATGAATACCGGTGATATCGCAACTAGCGGTGATAGATCTCATCTACCAAGTCCGCCGATGGCGAAATGGCCTCTAGAGCTGTCGGTTGCTGGCACGGAAGATCGCTCAATTAAGCAGCAAATGGCGTGCCGGAATGGCGAAGGGTCTGCTCCATGAGGCGGTTGCCAAGTTGACCGCGGCACATTCACTGCTGCGAGTACCGAATGTCTTCGGGTCCTGGCGACGATGTCCTTCGTCAATTGTTGAGTCTGGGTGATCTCAAGGGTGCGCAGGCCTTGGAACGGAGCGGTGACTTGGAGGGCGCTTGGAACGCCTGCGTGCAGGCTGTGAATGAACGGCCCTTCCATCCGGAAGCCTTCGTCCAGATGGCCAGCATTGCGACGGCTGCTGGCGATGTTGAAACGGCCCGCCATGCCCTCCTGAGGGCTTGTTCCATGGCGCCCGCATGGAAGTTGCCTAAGAAGCTGTCTTCGGCGTTGGGGGGCACCGTTTCCTCGGAGCCCTCTTCCGGGCCGTTCATTCTTCCGGCAAAACAGCACGGGCTCAGCGTGTGCATGATCGTGAAGGATGAGGAGCGATTCATTGGTGGGGCCCTAAAATCGGTACAACCCATCGCCCAAGAAATCCTCGTGGTGGACACCGGTTCCAAAGATAAAACGGTGGAGATCGCCGAAGCGCTGGGTGCTCGGGTGGTCCATTTCAAGTGGTGCGACGATTTCTCAGCCGCTCGAAATCAAAGCCTTCTATTCGCACGAGCAGCGTGGATCTTGGTGCTCGATGCCGATGAAGAACTAATGGTTGATGATCTCGGAGTGCTGGAGTCAGAACTCAAACGGGACTCCAACGAATTGCTGCTGCGAATGCGTTGTGTCCAGATGATCGGGGAAAAGAAATATCAGGGCTACATACCAAGACTTTTCCGGAATGCCCCATTGATGCATTTCGAGAACCGAATCCACGAAACGGTGACCAGCGCCGCAATGAGCCTATGCCGTTCGCTCGACATGGAACTTGGGTTGTCGCGCGCACGCTTGAATCACCATGGGTACTCACCAGAAATTGTTCAGGACCGAAATAAGGTGCAGCGGAACCTGACCTTGCTGATGCGTGAGGCCGAATCCAATCCCAAGGATGCCTACATGCAAATGCAACTGGGCAATGAATACCTCAGGATGGGAGACACGAACAAAGCCTTCGACCATCTGGAAAAGGCGGTACATCTTTGTGAGAACAAAAAAGGCCTGCTGCCAGATTCGCTGGAGGTGCTTTTGACCATCTACGGCACCAATCTTTTGGCGCAGAACCAGAACGAGGCTGTGGACGTCCTGCTATCGGGACCGCTGGCGAAGCGGTACTCCCTTTCGGCTTGGCACCGCTACCTCCGAGGAAGGGCCAGAATGTTGCTCGGGCGGCACGCTGAGGCTTTGGAAGATTTATTGGATGCGAAGGCCCGGCGCCACGAAGAAACCTTGGCGGTGGTTCCGGCCGACCTCGACACACCTGAGTTGGATTTCATGATCGGGGAACTTCAGGCACGCCTGCGTCACACCGATCAGGCCGAGGCATCGTTCCGAACCGCCATGGCAGGGGATCCGAGTTGCGTCCGCTACAGCTACGCGACGGCGATGCTGTTGAACGATCGCGGCGCGGCATCAGAGGCCCTCCAGTTGATCCTCGAATCGTTGACTCGGGTGTCCGAAACCATCGAACTGTGGCGACTCGGTGGGCAGGTCTCTCTTGAGGCTCGAGGATTGGAATCGTTCTGTGTGGATTGGTGTCGCGACGGCTTGGAGCACCATCCTGGGGATGAGCGGTTGATGGACCTGCAGGCGGCGGCCTTGCTCCAAGCAGGCTTTACGGCCGAGGCGCACCAGTGGTTGCGGGGTCTCGGCGACGCTTGCCGAACGAAATTGCTGGGAGCCCGGGTGTTCGCCGCCGTTTGCGAACGGGATCCCGAATTGCCTCCGCTGTCGTTGCAGCAACAGCGCGATGCGATCCTGACCATCACCAGCATCCTGCAACGCTTGGAATCCAGGGAACAACTGGAGTTGATCCACAGGTTCCGATCCAATGTGGTCGAGTATGCAAAGGCGCTGCCATGGGTGGCCGAGGCATTCGCAGAGAGCGGCATCGCGCCATAAAGCCGACGGTCGGGAGCGTCTCTGAACCCTGAATCAGGCGCCTGCCGAGGTCCGAAGCAACAATGCCTCCCGCAATTGTTGGAGGGGTTCAGGCCAGGAATCGAGGCGTGTCTGGCGGAACAATCGCATGGAGTGATACCACGGTGTGCTCTCCCCGGTGAGGCCCCAGCGCCAGTCCGGGTTGTAGGGTAGAAGGACCCACACGGGATGTCCCAAGGCGCCGGCAAGGTGGGCCATCGCCGTATCGACGGTGATCAACAGATCGGTGCCGAGCAGGTGTTCGGCTGTCTCTTGGAAATCCTCGAACTCTTCCGACCGCTGTTGCAACGGAATACCGGCGTCGATGGCAGCTCGCGCTTCTGCTCGGGCATCCGCCCCGAATTGGAGGCTGATCCAATCAATACCCTCGATGCGCATCAACGGCAGCCACAACTCCAGCGGTGTGGAGCGACGTCGGTCGTTGAGATGCCCCGGATTCCCGCGCCAGACCAATCCGACCCGAAGGCGGCGGCGAGTGCGGGTTGGGGACTCGTTTCCATGATGGATGCGCAGGTAAGGCGCACCCGAAATATCCTGTGAACCCAGCCCCAAACGACTGGGGAGGCTCATCAGCGGCACCCGACAGGCCGCGCTAGTGGCTTCTTCGCGCCCGATCAGAAGTCGCTCCACTGGCAATGAGCCAACCAACCGCTCCAAGGCTTTGGGGATGCCCAACCAGATCCGATGACCGCGGTCTGCCAGCGGTCCCAGGAAGCGCAGGAATTGCAGGGTATCGCCGAATCCCTGTTCCGGCTCAACCAAGATGGGGTTGGAGGGGGCTTCACCCAGCTGCCAAAGCGGGATCGATGCCATGGGAGCGGGTGCCGGGAAGCCCGGAGCCCGCCAGCGAGTGTCCAGACGGGCGAGTCCCGACGTCAAATCACCCGAAAGGAAGCGATGGACGGTCCACTGCCACGACAATCTGCCATGTTCTGGATGCGCCTTCAGGGCAGGGGACATCACTTCAGCGGCCTCCTCCAATCGATGATCGTGCTGCAACCATCGGCCCAGATGGGCGGCCAGATCCGCGGCGTCTGGTGCCAGGCGATGCCCTTGCCGATAGGCGGCTTCAGCGCGTCGGTCGCCTCGTTTCTCCAGCGCCATTCCAAGGGCTGCCCATGCCTGGATGCTTTCGGGGAAGGCATGGTTCTCTTCCCGGCACCAAGTCAGTGACTCTTCGGAGCGCCCCAAGGCTTCGCAGGCATCGGCCATGGCCAAACGAACTCCAGGTCTGTGCGGTTCCAGCGCGAGGCCTTGCTGGAGGGCGGGCAAGGCTTGCGCGGCTCGCCCCAGGCGCAGCCAACACAGCCCCAGGTTCAACCAACCCGCGGCCCATCGTGAGTGAATTTCAAGGGCGGGCTCGAGTAGGCGGAGGGCATCGAGCCACTGGTGCCGAGTCATCAGGTCCGTCACCGCTGATTCGATGGGATCTGTCGGTGCCATGTCAGAGCGATTGAAGATCGGTAATCAAGGATTGGAGAGCGGAATCCCAATCCAAGGGACGGGCCTGCCGATAAAGGCGGGCCGCATCATACCATGGAGTCGTCGTTCCGGCGGCTCCCCAACGCCAGTCCGGGGCGAAGGGCAATAGGATCCATGTCGGTCGTCCCAGTGCCCCGGCCAGATGAGCGGCCGAGGTATCCACGCTGATCACCAGGTCCAAAACTGCCATCCACCGGGCGGTGTCCGTGAAGTCGTTTAGGGGCCAAGGCGGGGCCTGTACCGGCAAAGTGTTCAGCAGGCGATCGGGAACCTCCGGTTGCACCCACCACCAATCGGCATCCACAGAGTGACAAAGAGCGGAAAACACCTCGGTGGGCGGGGTTCGGAATCGATCATTGGCATGATTCGGGTTGCCCGCAGGCGCCAATCCGATCTGCAACCGGCGTGGCCGGTCGGGCACCGGTTCCAAGAGTTTGATGGGGCTTTCCGGAAGTGCCGGTGTCGGGAGCCTCAAGTAGCCCGAGGCATGAGGGATCGTTGCAGGCGTCACCTGTAATCGTTCCGGCAGGCTCATCAGACCGATCCAAGCGTCCGCAGTGGTTGGTGCACCAGGAACGACCAGGCTATCGATCTCCGGGAACGCGTGAGTCATCAGGCCCATCAGGGCTGGGGGTGTTTCGACTTCCAGCGAACCTACCCGCTGGCGAATCTCGCGGAAAAAGCGGCTGAATTGAAGGGCATCACCAAGGCCTTGTTCATGAATCACCCGCAAGCGCAGTTTCGGCGAGTCGGAGCCATCCCAGACGGGCAGACTTGGCGGCATGCTGCGGCGATACTCGGGTCGGTGCCATCGCCATTCCCGCTGGGCCCATCCTTGAGACCAGTCTCCGCTGAGCAACCGCAGAAATCCGCTCGCCAAATGAGCCTCAGCCAAGAATGGGCGCTTTTTTAACAGGTCATCAACTTCAGCGAGGCTTTCTTGGAGTCGCCCACATTCCCGCAGCAGATGGACTCGAGCCAGCCTCAACGCAGTGTCGTCGCCCGCGGTTGCGAGCGTGGTGTCGATGACACGCAGCGCGCCGGTGAAATCTCCCGCACTCCTCGCCACATCCGAAGCTCTCAGCCCTTCAATGATGCCCATGCCGGTTCAGGAAAGGGTTGCCTGTCCACCCCCATCCCGGGTCAAAGTGCGGTTCGGCCGTTGACAGCCGGTGCGAGGGTGCGCCCGTGCCGTGGGTCGCTCGATCTCGGTTCTGGAGCGGGCTGTCGGTGTCACTTTCCTTGCGAAAATCATTTCATGATCGGGCTGAACTGCAAGTTCTGCGGTGGTGATTGGATCCCAGGAGAACCGGCGGCGACGATGGCCACGGCGGGGCCGCTCGCCTGCGGGCATTGCGGGGCTTTGGGTACTTGGCCGAGAGGCTGGGACGATCGCTGGGTGGAATGGCACAACGCGGCCCATCGGTTGCGCCTGCTTCAGCGGTTCGATGAGTCATTGGCGCTCTGGCTTTCCATGATCGAAGCAGTGGGGCCGATGGCCGAGGCCCATTGGGGAGTCGTGCTGGCGCGCTTCGGTGTGGAATATGCCAGGCCGGCGGATGGTGGCGGTTGGATCATGCGCTGCCATCGACCCAACCAGGCGTCGGTATTGGACGATGCCGATTTTCTGCAGGCTCTGGCGATCGCTCCGGATGCGGAAACTCGGGCCTACTATGGCGATCAGGCTCGGCAATTGGTTCGGTTGCAGGGGGAACCATCAGGCACGATCCCAGAGGCACCGCTGTCGTTCAATACACCGGACCTACAGGGCACCGAAGTCGACCTACGAACCACGCTGGGGATCGGATGGAAATACCTCGAGGAGCGTGACTTCGTGCGTGCCCGGATCCAGGCCGAGCGGGTGCTCGCCGAGGAACCCCTCCATGGGGAGGCCTTCTGGTTGCGGGTGTTGGCCGAACTCCGGGTGCCGGACATCGTATCGCGGAACGCCGACATCTACCTGGTGTATTGGCTCAAGGCCCTCGAGGAGATCCGAGCTCGTCATCACGAGGGCGTGGCCTGGAATGCGACGCCTCGAGTTCCTGTCGAGATCGTTCCGAGTCCTGCGCCTGGAGGTTTGCCTGCATCCGTCGGATTGGCTCAATGCGAAGCGGTTGCTGAGGATTTCGGGAGTCCGCCGCCGGCCTGGCTGTCAGTGGATCCGGCTGAAGGTGGGCCACGGCCAGGGCCGGTTGCGAGTCTGTTGCCCGGTCTTGAACCGGCGCCGAACCCAGTGGTCTCGCAGGAGTGGGTTCCGGTCGGACCCAAAGCCACCATGCCGCCGCCGTCGGACAACGTCCAGAAGCCCCGGGCATCGCCGGAGGTCGTCGCCGCTGAAGCGCAGGTCCAACCCATCGATCGGGTCCGCCGGCGATCGCACCTCGGTGGGGTGGTTGCCGGAGCACTTGCGTTGATGATCGTGGTGGGCGGCGCTTTGCTGTATCGGGGGCATCGACGCGAGGTCGAGGCCCAGGGGCTGTTGACTGCAGCAAGTTCGCTTCAAGCGAGGGTCGATCGTGTGCGCCAGCAGGTCGATCGTTCGGAGGGGTGGGTTGAACTGACGGCCAGCGCCACGCAGGTGGAGGCGTTGAAGAGCAGCCTTGAGAGCGAGGTGGCGTTGCTGGCACCGAAAGTGGCGGGCAATGGATCCACGACGGCGACTTTGGCATTCCGGATGGCTCAGACGGCGCAGGCGCAGGCGTCTGCATTGCAGCAGCGCTTGGAGGACCGAATGCAGGAGGCACTGGTCCGCCGGTTGGACCAGGCCTTCGATGAATTACTCCGTTGGAGCAGCACCGCCATGCCTCAGCCATCCGATCACGCCCTGGCGGTACATCTGAAGCGTGGGAGTGATCTGTTGTCCGGTTGTAGAGCGTTGTTGGATGGCTTGCCCACGGCGATAGCGAGGCCCGAGGTGCGTGAGGCGGCAGGCCGAGTTCAGCGGTGTTGCGAGGAAGTTTCCGATCAGGTCGCCGAGTGGCGAATGATTTCGCAGTGGGGATGGGAGACCCCGTGGGTGGCCGGTGGTCGGGTTCGGGTGGGCAAGGTGGCCGTCCGCTGGGTAGCGGGCGCTGATGCCCCGGGTTCGTGGTTGGCACCGAACCCACTCGGGCCTGCCACCGGGCATCCAAGCGACGGGGGCATTGCAGGGGTGCGGGGCTTCTTCTGGCCCGAGATGGATGCGTTGGTTAACGAGTGCGAGGGGTGGTGGAGTCCCCTGGGAATCCAAGACCCAGCGGCATTGTGCCGTGCGCTGATCCAGCGGCACCGAGACCAAGGCGTTCTGCCCCGTCGATGGGAGTGGCGGATGCCCTCTGAAACGGAATGCTTGGAGGCCTTGGAGGTCGACGAAGGATCCAATGGCGGGCAAGTCTCATCGATCGGAGGAGTGGTGCTGGGGGGGCTTGGATTGAGCGACCGGGCAAATCGGCCGGTCTTGACTCGGTTGCCGTGACGATCTTGGCCTCGGCATTTCTGCGCACGGCCATTGGACGTTGGCGGGTTGGGATACATGCAAAAGGGGCGACCGAAGTCGCCCCGTGCACCAACGCTTAAAGAAAGTTGAAACCTTACGACAGCAACCGCAGCGCCGACTGAGGCAGGGCGTTGGCCTGAGCCAACATCGCCGTGCCCGACTGAACCAAGATGTTGTACTTGGAGTACCGGGCGCTTTCTTCGGCCACATCCACGTCTTTGATGCGACTGACCGAAGCGGCGAGGTTTTCACCCAAAACTGAAAGGTGTTCTGCGGTCTTGGTGAGCCGAGAAAGATCAGCACCCACATTTGCACGATGGGTGGCGATGTTTGTGATTTGAGTCTTCAACGTCGACATAGCCGTCTCCGCAAGTGACGCGCTTGTCAGTGAAAGGCCTGTGATTGCGTTCGTGTTAGCGGCAAGATTAATTCCAGTGGATGCAAACTTCGTGGAGTCATCCTGTTGCATCACATTGAGCGCGTTGCTTGTGAATAATGTAACACCATTGAAAGTTTGCGCATCAATCAGATCGATATATGAGGCCAACGTCGTGAACTCCTGATTGTAGAGAGAACGATCGGTATCTGTCTTGGATTCATCCTGCGCAAGTGTGGACAATTCGCTCATTCGATCTAGCGCCGATGCCACCTTGGTCAAGTAACCGTCTTGGACCTGCTTAAAGGAAATCGCGTTTCCAATGTTAGCCTTGGTTGCATTGGTTCGATTGATCTGTGCTTCAAAACGGCTGGCCACCGCAAGACCGGCGGCATCATCCTGAGGTTCAACGATCTTCGAACCGGAGGACAGTCGAGCGAGCGACTTTTGGAGGTTGGTGGTGGAATCGGCGAGGAACCGCGCGCCGCGCGCAGCGGTGGAGTTGGTGTTGATGACCATATGACAATCCTTGTCTTGAAAACCCCAGCAGCCTTGCTGGGGGAGGGGATGGGTCCCCTCGGCCGGCGAGAGCCATTGCCCCCGCTACCTAAAGAGTTCCGACGCCTTTTGATGCGCCTTAAGGATTATTTGGATCAGTGCCGATCCTGATCACCGTGGGCCAGAGGCCGCCTGGCGGCGCAATCCCACTTCAGATCCCCGAGGGATGGGACCCACTTCAAAGCTGCAGCAGGGTCATCAACAGTTCGTTGACGGTGCTGAGCAATTTGGCCGAGGCCTGGTAGGCGCGCTGGTATTGGATCAGCGTCGACATCTCCTCGTCGATCGACACGCCCGTGATCGAGTTGCGGGTCTGGAGGAGGTTGTGGCTGATCAATTCTTGGTCGGCCAACCGGTTGTTGATGTTGGACAGGTCCTGTCCGTACTGCACGACGGTCTGGTTGTAGTGACCCAGGAAGTTGAGCTTGCCGAGGCTGTCTTGAGGAGCCTGCATCATCGTGGCCAACGCCAGGGCGGTGCCATTGTCGCCGTTGGCTCCCGTGGCACTCAATTGCACCTTGCGCCAGTCGTCGACCAATGCCTGGTTCACACGGATATCCTTGGCCCCCGTGCCTTCGAAGAAATTCCGCCCCCCTTGGCCATCGAGGTTCTTGCCGGTGGCATGGATGGCGTTGAACTTCTCGATCAGGTCGGCGGCCACGGTGTCGATCTGCCCTCGCAGCGTCTCCACCGACTGGTCGCGGGCTTCCACCAAGCCCATGATCGCACCACCGCCGACCAACGCCGCCGATCCGGTGCCATCGTTCTTTTGGAGCTGGACTTGACTGCGTCCCGAAGCATCGGGTTCGACCACCAACTTGCCGACCTGCTCGTTGGCGTTGATTAGCGTGATGCCATTGGCCACCACCGTGATGCGGGACTGATCGTCGTAGCTGGTCTGAAAGACAAGGAACCCGGCCAGTTCTTCAAGCTTGGCCTGCAGCAGGTCCCTGGGGACACCGCCGTTGCCACCCACCAGAGTGGCCGAGGCGGCCTCCATGGCCAGCTTGGGTACTCGCGACAGTTTCTCGTTGGCATCGGCCACCCGGCTTTCGACATCCCGGTCGATGTCGGATTGGAAATTCGAGAGGCGCTGCTCAATGGTGTTGAACTTGTCGGCCAGTTGGTCGGCCTTCATCAGCAGCACCTGTCGGTCGGCCGCCGAGGACGGGTCGAGCGAGGCCGATTGGATGGCATTGGCGAACTCGGAGAGTCCGTTGGCGATGGCCAACTGACCGCCCAGGTCGCGGGCAGCGGCTTCGGCCTCGGGAGTGGAGCCCTGCCGATCGATCTGCTGCCCGAGCATCACCTGACCCAACTGGAGTACCCGTTGGTAATTCTGAAGGTAGGTGGTGGTGCTGTTCTCCCGGACCACCTGCTCGTCGATGATGGCATCGCGCAGGGAATTGATGGCCACCACCTGCACGCCCGCACCCGCTCCGGTGGGATCCTTGCGGGGTTCGATGACGACCCGAGCTCTCGCATAGTTGGGATTGCTGACGTTGGCGAGGTTGACGCCCGAGGTCTCCACGCCTTGCCGCGCCACCATCAAGGCGGAGGAGGCGATGTCGAGAGTGCTGAGGAGTCCGGCCATGGCGGGGGGATCAGATCACGGAACTCCAGCGGGAGAGCGTGTTGCCCGAAAAAGCCAGAGATCGTTCGCGGCCCTTCGCCCCGTAGGTGCGCCCCGTGTTGGTCACACCCGCACGTAGCAGCACCTGCTGGGCCAATTCGATTGAACGCCCCAGCAGCATGACGTTCTGCTGGAACTTTCGCTGGTTGGTGGCCATCAGGTTCTGCAGTTGGACCACGGTGGCTTCGATGTCCCGAGCCACTTCGGGCCCGAGTCGCGGGTAGATGTCGCCCCGGCGTCCCGGAGATCCGATCCCGAGGGTCGTCGCCAATCGTCGTTGGGAGTCCTGGCGCAACCGTTCCGCGGTGAACACCTCCGAAATGGCCCGCGCCTGCTGGGCGAGGTTGTCGGTCAGTTGGGAGAATTGACGGCCGATGATGTGGGCTTGTTGGGTCTCGATCAGCGCCAGCAATTCCAGTGCCTTGGCATGTTCGGCAACCAATGCGGCCCTCCAGTGCTCCACCTCGGCGGTCATGGATCGCGGGGCGGTTGAGGCTCCGGTTTCGAGGCTCCCATCTGGAGGGCGAATTGGCGTGAAAGGGCTGTCCTGAGTCCCAATTGGCCGGATCGGCTGATTTGGCCCGCGACCACATCGTTGGCCAGGTCGCCATAGATCTCTCCCATGATCTTGGAGCCGCCAGTCTTCTTGCCGCCATCGACGGGGCAGTGGGGCACCGCCTTCAGGACCTCGCGCACCAGAATGGCCTCGAATTGCTCGAGAACCCGTGCCGACTTCTCTTCCGGAGTCTTGGCTCCCCGCAGGAGTTCTCGGGCGTCGGCACCGCCAATCTGGGTGAGGATCATGGTTCAGCGGACCAGGAGTTCGGCCTGGAGGGCACCCGATTGTTTCAAGGCCTGGAAGATCGCCACGATGTCCCGGGGCGTGGCCCCCACCGCGTTCAAGGCGGCCGCCACCCGCTCCACGGTGGGCATCTCGGCGAAGGGGATCAGGCCCGCCTTCTGCTCGGTGACGTTCACATCGGCGTTGGTCACCGCCACCGTCGAGGCGTTGGTCGGGGCGAAGGCATTGGGTTGCGAGACCGTCTGGCTTTGAGCCACCGAGACGATGAGGTTGCCATGCGCAATGGCGCAGCTGTTCACCCGCACCCGGGCGGTGGCCACGATGGTGCCGGTCTTCTCATTCAGGATCACCCGTGCGGCGGTGTCGGGGATGACCTCGATGGCCTGCACCTGCGCGATGAACTCCACCGGATTGGCCTGGTATTGGTCGGGCAGTTCGAGGGAGATGGTGCCTCCATCCAACGCCTTGCAAGTGTCAGGGAACTTCCGGTGGATCGCTTCCACCGTCCGAGCGGCCATGGTGAAGTCGGGTTCGTTCAGGATCATCTTCATCGAATTCCCGTCGAGCAGGGTGACGGGGATGGGGCGCTCAACGAGTGCGCCACCGATGATCTGGGCGCTGGTCGGGTGATTCTTGGTGACCGAAGCGCCGCCTCCGCCCGCCGAAAAGCCACCGATGCTCACGGCTCCCTGGGCCACGGCATAGACTTGTCCGTCGGCACCCATCAAGGGCGTCTGAAGCAGGATGCCTCCCTGCAGTGTCTTGGCATCACCCATGGTCGAAACCTGGATGTCGATCTTGGATCCGGATCTGGCGAAAGGCGGTATCTCGGCGGTGACGAAGACCGCCGCCACGTTCTTCGACGAGAGTCGCTGGACATCGAGGTTGATGCCGAACCGACGCATGACGTTCGCGATCGATTGGCGGGTGTAGTTCGGGTCCTTGTCGCCGTCGCCGGCGATGCCCGACACCAATCCGTAGCCCATCAACTGGTTGCCACGGGCTCCATGCAGGAATGCGATGTCGCGCAACCGCACGCCCGCGGTCTGGGCCTCCGCTCGCGGAGACAGGAGGGCCGCGGCAGCCAGAACGGTCACGACGGCCAACAGCAACCGGTGAAGGGCGGATCGATGAGGAGTAGGCACGTTCATAGCGGATTCACCTTGTCCCAGACTTTGCCGAACCATCCGCGCTTCTGGGTGTCGTTCAGGTTGCCCTTGCTCTCGTAGCGGAGTGTCAGGTCGGCCAACTGGGTGCTGGAAACGGTGTTGTCGGGCAGCACGTCCTCTTTCCTCACGACGGCCCTGAGGATGATGGTGGAGGTTTCGCCGGATACGCTCGAGGAGCGCCGCCCCTCCAGCGCGAAGGTGCCGTTGGGCAATACATCGACCACCCGCACGGAGAACCGATCGGTGATGTTGTTGACGTCCGAGATGTTGCCGCCGCCCTCGAAGTTGTTGGCGGTACTGGCATTCAGGCTCGGCAATTGGCCGGCCTTGGTCAACGCGCTGCTGGCACCGGGGCTGAAGAGGAAGGAACCGATCTTCGCGTCGATGTCGGATTTCTTGGCGGTCTTCCGCTGCTGGTTTCGGGTGGCGGCGCTGACCTGTCGGACCACGATGGTGAGCACATCCCCGACAGACATCGCTGTGGGGTCCGATACCTTGGCCACGGCGGTCGCCGTCCAAAGGGAATCCCCCAGGGCCAGACCGGCGGCCAACGTGAGATTAACGCACCACAACGACAGTCGTCTCATTCAATACCTTTCCACGCATTTCCACCGGCTTGAGCAGGCTCCGCATGCGCAGGCCGCCACCGCGGTAGCCGTCTTCGAGGGCGACGGCCTGGAATTCCACTGACAGCGGGCCCTCTTGGAGTCGGGCCGAAACGGTCTCACCCTTCTGAATCAGGGGGCGTCTGCGGACCTGACGCTCGAGGATGACGGCACCGGCGGGGATGGGAGCGATGACATTGCATTCCTCGGATTGCGGATCCCCGGACCAGGGAAGCCCCTGCAAGCTCAACACATCCATCCGCTGCCGCTTGAGGGTGTCGGAGCCGATGGGTGACTGGGCGAGCATCGAGGCTTCGGCCACCCAGACCTCCTTCAGCCATTCGACTTGGACCTGGCAGGCGTAGCGCCCCACCACCCGGCCCTGCACCACGAGTTCGAACTGCGGGAACAATCGACGCATGGGCTGTGGTTGACGGGTGACCCACCGCAAGGTTGTTTCGCCGGCGGGGATTCGGATTTCCGGGGCAGCACGGTCGAAGGACACCGTCAATTGGCCCTCCTGCACCTTCCATTCGCGTCGCAATTCCTGCTCGATCAGGCCGATCAATTCCGGGGCATCCACGGTGCGCAGTTCCGCTGTCGCAGGAAGGGCGAGGTCGCCGGCCATGCAGGCCCGAAACGCCAGCCACAAAGCCCACCAGCAACGGAGGCCCGTCGGAATCGCTGAAGGCAACGCACGGAAAAGAGTCATGGGATCAGCCGCGCTTCAGATTGTTGCTCTGCTGCATCATTTCATCGGCGGCGGCGATCGCCTTGGTGTTCACCTCGTAGGCGCGTTGCGCGGTGATCAGGTTCACCATCTCCTCCACGACCTTGACGTTGGAGAGTTCCAAGAACCCCTGATTGACCTCGCCGTAACCGTTCTCGCCGGGTTGGCCGGTCTCGGGCGGGCCCGATGAGATGCTCTCTCGGTAAACGTTGCGGCCGATGGACACCATGCCCGCCGGGTTGGCGAAGCGGGTGAGCTGCAATCGGGTGGTCTGGATGCCGTTGGCGCTGGACAACGACACCTGGCCGTTTTGGGACACCGTGAT
>Ga0315902_10001299_pt1 | contig 40294 bp, 33 predicted proteins | sample LakEriMetagenome_9_FD_203523 | JGI IMG/M metagenome (GOLD analysis project Ga0315902, IMG submission 203523) | Freshwater fungal communities from buoy surface, Lake Erie, Ohio, United States - Buoy 12 MA117 | ecosystem: Environmental > Aquatic > Freshwater > Lake > Lake biofilm | place: USA...
GGGAAGCGCCATCCGTCGACCGCCCCAGTCTCAACGGTAGTAGGAGCGGAGCAGACATCCGCGGACACGATCTTGGCCGTCGATCCGAAGTCAGTGAGGGCTTCACCCACAGGTCCGCATTGAGAGTTGTCGACAAGGAGCATCATGACCCCGTCGACGCCTGTGGGATCTGCTGCTGCCACGGCGGCAGAGTAATCCCCGCCTGACTTGACCGGCACCTGCTGCTTGACCTCGATCCCCGCTGCGGTCAGGGCTGCGTCAACGAGCGGAACAATGGCCGCGGTCACGGTGGGATCATCCGTGTACATGATTGAGGCCGTCTTGACTCCCTGGTCAGCGAGAATCTGAGCGGATACAGATGCGGGAACCAGGATGCCGGGATCGAGCGTGTAGAGATCAGGTGTGGTCATGTCGGGAATGTCGTTGTTGAAGGTGAACAGCGCCTTCTTGCCAACAAGGATCTTGTTCACGGCAGCGCTGTTGTACGTGTTGACAATCACGAGTGGGACAGATGGGTCATTGGCGAACTGATTGGCGCAGGCAACTGCTGACTCCGCACTGTCTCCAGTGGTGCACAGAACGAGCTCGGCCGGCCTGCCATCGATGCCACCTTGCTCCGCGTTGAGGTACGCGATCACGGCCTTGGCCGCAGCAGATCCCTCTGGGAAGGCGATCGTTTCGTTCTCTTGGTTGATCAGGCCGATCTTGAGGGGCTCACCTGAGGGTTCGGGGCCAGCGCTACTAGATGTCGGCATCGAAGGTGAGGAGGAAGCGGACTCGCTGCCGGAGGAGTCGGAGCTGCCGCCTCCGCATGCCGCCAACGTAACGAGTAAGGCCGCCCCACATCCGGCCATGGCCACTGAACGTCGCATCTCCGAGCCCCTTTCGTTTTATGTAGTGCTGTTGTACATCAAATGTTGTATAACTACAAGGAATTCAGAGAAATTCGTTGAGGGGATCCGGAGTGCCCAAGCACGTCGACCACGGCCAGCGCCGCCGCGAGATCGCCCGGGCCGCAGTACGTGTGCTGGCCAGGGAAGGCCTCGCGGGGCTCTCCTTTAGATCCCTGGCGGCGGAAATGGGGGGCTCGCTCACGCTTGTCACCCACTACTACTCCACGAGGGACGAGCTCCTCGCTGACATTCCCGCCCAGATGGTGCTCGACTGGCAGGAGGAAGTCGACGCTCTCGACCTGGATCCTGACCCCTTCGTCCGCCTTCGCAACCTCCTGGCATGGCTCCTGCCCACCGATGCCGACGGATTCAACGAAGAGGTCGCACGCTTCGCACTCGTGGCGTCCAGCGAACAAGAGGTACCCATGAAGAGCGTTCAGGATTTCGACACCTACATACGAACCCTCATTCGAGATCATGTGCAGGTTCTGGTGTCACCTGACGACCTCGAGGTCACCGTCGACCTGTTGAGGGCGCTGACGAACGGAATAACCGTGCACGCATTGACACGGCCTCAAGAGTGTCCGGCATCACGCCAATTGGAACTACTCGACGCCGGCATGAGCTCCCTAATTCGCCAGCCCGTCGTGTAGCAAGGTCAGCGAACTCTCACCAGCAAGCGGGGAGCAGTTCAGCCGAATTGCACTGAGCATCTCTACGTGACACTGACATCGACTACTCTGCACTCACAACTACAAGCGCGACTAGGGCCTTTCGGGCACCTTCGAGTCCCGTCACTCACCCGGTTTTGTGAGGGATTCGGTACTGCCCCCTGGCTGCCCCCCGATTGTCGGCGACCGCTTCTAGCGGTGCAAATCGCGTTGCGCGGTAGGCGATCGGAAGAGTGTCACGTCTAGGTGACTCGGGAGTTCGACTCCGTTGACGGTCGGGAGTGCCACACCCAGCCGGGCAGGGACTCAAGGGCCTGAGCCTGCGAGTTGGACAACGAACGCTGCCGACTTCGCATGCGAGAAACCCACTTGCCTAGCCCGAAGCCAGACTCGCGGTGAGTGCGAGGAACCTTGGCCGAGCCTGTTCTCTCGGTGTAGGTCACAAGCAGCGCGTAGACGTCATCCCAGCGACTGCTTCGAGGGCTCCACGTCCACAGGGGTAGGGCTTCAAGCAAATCCTGCTGCGGCCGGCTGAGTCGAGTGCGCGCCCGGCGCTGGCGGGCGACCCAAAATCCAAGTGAGACACCCCGGTATGTGCATGTACGGGCGACGGCGGCTGTCTCTCGTTCGAGTGCGTAGTCCTTCAGCACTTCGTAAACGATCACCCATTCCGGAGGCGGACCAACGTCTTCGACCTGCCCATTCACGAGGTGCAACCCGTGAGCGCGGACGGCGGGAGCGCCTCGCAACGGCGCAACTGCCGCGTTCATGCGGGGCATTGGTTGAGACACCGGTACCCCTACTCGATGGAGATGGACTGGGTAGGGCACAGGTTGGCGGCTGACTCGACTTCCTCTCGCATGTCCTCACCAACCTCTTCTACGTACTGAAGGTGACCTGCCGTATCTAGCGAGAACACGGACGAGGCCTCGTACACGCATTGGCCCATGTTCTGACATGTCGTGAGATCGACACTGATGCGCATGGGCTGTCTCTAGAACTCGATGGGGAGGCACGTGATGTTGCGAATGAACTCGGTGTCATCCCGCAGGACGGGGCCACTGACCCGGAAGTCAGGGAAGCGCTCGACGAGTGCGGTCAAGGCGACTTCCGCCTGGCGGCGAGCGAGAATCTGGCCCTGACACCCATGTTGTCCGCCTCCGAAGGCCATCTGGAGTTGAGTCAACTGCGGCCTCGTGTGATCAAACGTCTCGGGATCAGGAAAGACACGCTCATCCATATTGGCAGAACCGATCATGGCCAGAAGGATGGATCCTGCGGGAAGGATTTCTCCGCTGACGTCAATGTCCTCGAGTACGTAACGGGTGACGAATTGCTCGGGCGTGTCGATCCTCAGCATCTCCGAAATGATGTCGTTTCGCGCCTCCGGATCCGTCCTGAAAATCTCTCGATGTTCCGGATTCTCAGCCAGGAGCTTGATGCCGTTTTGGATCAAAAAGGAGTTGTCTAGATGCCCGACGGCGTAGTAGAGGGTGACGGACGCCATGAGTTCCGCCTCGCTCATACGTCCCTCGTCGATGGCCCCAAGAAACGCATCGAGCAATCCTTCGCGGGTGCGATGGGTCGGAGACTCGACGAGTTCCCGGATGTAGTCCTTGTACCAGGCGAAGGCTGCCTCGGCGGTGGCAACGTCTTGCTCAGTCGCTGCCGGACGGAGAGCCCGCCCCATTTCCAGGACCTTTGCACGACAGTCTGCCGCTTCGTGTGTGCCCACACCCAGGATGTGCGCCATGGTCCCGAAGGTGACGGTGAACGAGAGGTCTTGGCACGCGTCCAATCCGCCATCACGAGCACCCTGGTCGAGAGCGCGATCGACAAGGCGCTTGGTCTCGTCAAGCCACTCTTCTACGCGGGCCGGAACGAACCACTTGGATGAGACTCCGCGCACGCGGCCGTGATCTGGGGAGTCCATGCCCAGGATCGAGTCATGGAAGACATTCGCGATTCCGAAGTCGAGTTCCTTGGCGCTGAGTCTGCGGTCACGTGTGAGCGCGTAGACATCCTGATGGCGGGTGACGCAGTGAACACCAGCCGGGCTCGCGTACACCGGAGTCAGATCCCGAACAACGCGGTAGTAGGGGTACGGGTCTGCCTGGTACACCGGATCGGCAAACGGCAGTAGATCGGTTTCGGTGACGGTTGCAGTCACGATTCCCGTTTCTCCCTCCTGTGGCACACCTACTATCCAAATGGGTAGTTTGAGCACCATAATCCGGTGTGCAGCCCCCTGACAAGCACTTGCAAGTATCTGTTCCCGGCCAAAGGAGCCCCATGAGCGCCAAGCCCGCCCCCGCACTCAAGGAGAGAGCTGTCCCGGACGGCATTCGACTGGTACTCGTCATGACCGAGCAAGACACCCTGGTCCCGCCACGTGAGCTGACCTCACTTGTTGATCTGTGCGTGCAGGCCGAGGAGGCAGGGGTGGACTGCGTCATGATGAGCGAGCACATCCTCCTCGGACCCACTGCCGGTTCCCAAGGGCGGATGACTAATCCCCGCGACTACGCGGCACCCGGCAATCAGGATCCTGCGACGCCATGGCCTTCATCTCTCGTCATGCTGTCGGCCGTTGCGGCGCGGACAACACGGCTTCGGCTTGCGGCGGCGGCGGTGATCGCTCCGCTTCGACATCCACTCGTCTTGGCGAAGGAGTTCGGAACGCTTGACCTCCTCGCGGGAGGGCGCCTCGTGGTGCTCCCGACGGTGAGTTGGCATGAGGATGAATATGCCGCGCTTGGGGTGCCCTTCACGGAGCGCGGCAAGATCCTTGACAATCACTTGGAGGTCATGGCAAAGGCTTGGGGTGACTACCCCGTGACGCATGATGGTCCGTACTCCTCCTTTGGTCCCGTGTGGCTGGAGCCTGGGGCGTTCGCCGCGGACGGTCCGACCATGTGGTTCGGGGGCCAAGGAATCCAGCCAGCCCTCCTTCGTCGGTTGGTGCGTTACGGACACGGCCTGAATCCCTTCGGCGCGCTCACTGGCGAGGATCTTGAGGTCGTCCGCGAGGCATTCCGAGCCGCGGGACGCGATCCCCAGTCGCTCGAGCTCGTGGGGGGCATCCGCGGACGCTTCACGGGCCCCGACGACCTGGCAAGCCTCGATGATGCGCTCCAGGGACTTCCGGCCCAGGTGGACGCCGGCTTTCGGTCGATCTGCGTGAAGCCCTCGATGTACCTGGACGACCCTCGACGATTCTCGGCGTGGTGCCGGGACTTGATCGCCCGAGTCGAAGACGTGTCCGGCCTACCCGTGGCGATGACCCACGAGTGACGTCACGCGCACAAGCGACCGCGGGCGCCCCAGGAGCCATCCCTGGAACGCCCGCGATGCCGGTGAAACCGTCCTACATCACTTCCTCGGCCAGGTCAGCCAGAGCCTCGGGGCTGAGATTGCGCTTACGAAGACCGTAGAGAGCCAAACCGATGAGGAAGGCAATGACCGCCGTTCCGGCGAGCATGAGCGCCTGACCCTTCTCCGTCCCCACGAGCAGTTCGAAATTCGTGACGATGAGGAACAGCGCGTAGAGCATGAGAAGACCCGATAGCAAAGGAGCGATCAGAGTGCTCCAGGGCTTGGCCTCAGCGTCCCGATTGCGTCGGAAGAAGACAATCACTGCAAGTGAGGTCAAGCAGTAGAGAGCCACTAGCGCCACGATAGAGACGCCCGAGCCCCAGAAGAAGACCACAAGAACAGGGTCGGCATTGAGCACCACCGCGAGAATGATGAAGACGAGTGCCGTGACTGTTTGCACGATGGACGAAACGAACGGCGCGCCATGGCTGTTGGTCTTGGCGAGAGCCTTTGGGAAGATTCCGTCCCTTGCCAGCGTGTACTGGTAGCGCGCGATGCCGTTGTGGAAGGCGAGGTTGCACGCGAACATTGACGTGATAACAAAGATGCTCATGACGACAGGTGCCCACGAACCTAGGTAGGTCTCTCCTGCTGCGAAGACATACTGAGCTGGGTCGCCCCCTTCGAGGCTGGCCAGAGCCGCGTCTACGGCGACCGAAGGGCCGTAACCCACGATGAGCATCCAACTGGTGAAGCCGAAGAAAATCGTGATGAGGGAAATCGACACGACAGTGGCTCGAGCGACTGTCCGCTTGGGCTCCCGGGCCTCTTCACCGTAGATGGCTGAAGACTCGAAGCCAAACATGGATGCGAAAGCGAAGATGATCCCGACCACGGCTCCGGCCGCCAGGAGGTTGCTCGGAGACCAGACCTCGGCCACGGCGAAGCCTTCGCCCGCTCCGCCCTGAATCATGATGACGATGGCCATGAGAAGCATGACTCCCCACTCCAAGGCCATGACCACGAGCAGGACCTTGGCGCCAATCTCGATCTTGAGGTAGCCGAAAATCTGGACGAGGATGATGAGACCGATCGTGCACACGTACCACGGAAGTTCGATGCCCCACCAACTGTTGATAGTCCCGCTGAAGACGACGCCGAAGAAGCCGTACACGGCCAGCTGAATGGTGGTGTATGCCCACAGGGCCATACCTGCTGCCCCAAGCCCCATCGGCATGCCAAGACCTCGGCCAACGTAGGCGTAGAGGGCTCCCGCGTTCGTGACGCGTCGAGACATCGCGACGAAGCCGATGGAGAAGAACAGAAGGAGTACGCCAACTGCCACGTACGCCACGGGGGTTCCGATGCCGTTGCCCAGCACCATGGCGCTGGGGACTGCTCCGGTAAGGCCGATCAGCGGACTGGCCGCCGACAGCACAAGGACGACGACGCCGAGCGTCGTCACGGCGTTGCGGGTTAGGCCGGTACCGGCCTTGATTTCGGTGGAAGGGGCCACGGGCTCTCCTTGGCTACGCGGTGGGATCTCCGCACGTGGGTAGAAAGTATCCGTCTGGACAGTTCTGTCAAGGATTTCCGGTGAAATCGGCCTTGCGAAGGGGCCGCTAAGCCCCGCCGACAGATCCAAACCGGGTGTCTAGGACCTCACCCGGAGCCGCTCAGGGTCATACACCGGCGTAGAAACGACCTCCGCTGTCCGCGACTGGCCTGCTTCAGGGGTGACCGTGAGCGCCGTGCCGACTTCTGCGGCACTCCGGTGCACCCGAGCCATTCCCAAAGTGGCACCGTCGAGCACGGGTGACGGGACCGCCATGGTGATGAAGCCGACCGGATTGTCCCTCGCGGTGAGTGGCGCACCGTCCAGTCCATCAGCGTCACCCTCGATACGCACGGTGACGACCCTTTCCTCTGCCGAGTCCTTCTTGGCGAGCAAGGATTCACGACCGAGGAACTCACCCTTGTTGAAGTCGACGGCCCATCCCATCCTGCACTCGAAGGGCGTGACGGTGTGGTCATACTCGACCTCTCCCATCACCATGCCTGCTTCGATCCGGGCCATCATGAGCGCAGCCGCAGCGCAGGCGGTCACACCCAAGTCCTCGCCCGACTCGAACAAGGCGTTCCACAGGTCAGCGGCCCGGTCAATGGGAACCATGACCTCGTACCCGAGTTCGGCCGTGAATCCCAAGCGGCTGATAGTCGCCGGGATTCCGGCGAGGGAAACGTCCGTGAGGACGCTGTAGTAGGGCAAAGCCTCATTGGAGAGATCGGCCTCAGTCAGGCGCTGTAGGAGCTCCCGGCTCCGAGGGCCCTGGACGGAGGCAACGGCCAAGCCTTCCCGAAGCTCCAACATGGTCGTATCACCGGGAAGGCGCTCGCGAAGAAGGTTGCCCACGAGTGGGTTTCCGCCGCAGAGGAGCACATGGTCCGCCGCGAGCATGGTGGCCGTGCAGTCGTCGATCATGAGGCCATCAGCGTCGGTCACGACACCGTAGGCAATGCGGCCCGGCGCTAGCTTCACGAGGTCGCGGCTGAACACCGAGTTGGCCGTCGCAACGGCACCAGTGCCTCGCAGGTCCCACTTGTAGAGCATCGAGTACTCCAGGATGCCCACTCGCTCACGAAAGGCGGCGTACTCGTCGGCCGGATCGCCAATCCACAGGGGGACGGCGTAGCCATAGACGTCGATCCATTCAGTCTCAAGGTCCGCCGGATACATCGCGGAAAACGGAGTCCGGAGTAGTCCTTCAGGATTGGTCATGGCCCCTCCAGAATCTGTCCAAGTGGGTAGATTCCGCACAAGGTAGCGTCCTCCGGGCTGACTGTCACGGGTTCCGAGCGGGCCGGTATGCACTTGGAGGGCTGACCCAATGGCAAGGAAGGCAAAGGCCGCGAGCACCAGCGCGGCGCCGCTCTACGGAGAAGGCCGCGAGGCCCTATTGCGGGCCACCGTCAAGGTCGTCGCTCGAGGGGGGCTGCGCGCACTCACCTATAGGGCCGTTGCCGAAGAAGCGGGCGTGGCCCACGCCCTCGTGAGGTTCCACTTCGGATCCCGTGATGCCCTCATCGTTGCCGCCACCGAGTATTCCCTTCCAGAAGCCATCCGCGTGGGCGGCCTCGAATCGGACTCGACCGACGTGGGCGACTACGCGGATCAACTCCATGAGGTCATCGTGACCGAGTCCGAACTGACGGCATTCCAGTTCGAAGTCATCCTCGAATCTCGACGTCGACCTGAGCTTCGCCCGGTTGTCCGAGAGATCTACGACATCTTCAGGAAAACGGCTACCTCGGACCTCAATCAGCGAGGGGTCCAGGCAGACGAGGCGCTCGGCGCCTTGATATTCGCCACGCTTGACGGACTCGTGTTTCAGGCGGTGTCCATGAACGATCCTGAATCGATAGAGATTCCGCTGCAGCGCCTCCGTCAACTACTGGCCTTGGCGCGAGAGCACCCGGAGGCCTTTGGCAACGATCGCGCAAACAAGAGATCCAGGCGCCCCAGCCCGAAGAGCTAGGTGACTGCCTGCAATTCACCTTTCAGGAAGAGCCACAGCTGCCAGAAGAAGTTCACATGGCAACCGGGCTGACGAGCACTGAACATCCCTGAACATCGCTGACATCGACTACACTGCACTCACAACTGAAGCGCGACTGGGGCTTTCCGGGCACCTTCGAGTCCCGTCACTCACCCCAAGAATTCGTGAGGGCGTGCCTACTTCTCTCCTTCAAGAGCCCGACCAGTCCGCAGGACCGTCTCGATCAGTGCCTCGATGTCCGCATCCGTCGTCCGGAAATTCGTGATGCACGGCCGCAGCACCGTCATCCCATCGATGACGGCGCTCGTGACGTAGACGTCGCCCTCCTCCTGCATGCGTCGGGCGAGCTCAGCGTTGTGCCCGTCGATCGACCCACGGGCGGGGACGTGGCGGAAGGGAACGATCGACAGTTGCGGGTCAACCACGAGCTCGAGGTCAGGATGCGCCCTTACCCGATCCGCCAGCCCGCGGGCAACGGTGAGGTTGGCCTCCAGCGCACTGCGGAACCCCTCGGCTCCGTGAGCACGGAACGCTGTCCAGAGCTTGAGCGAGCGGAAGGGCCGGGAGTACTCCAGCGTCCTGTCGACCGGATTCTCCGCGGCATCGACCATGTACGACGCGTCGTGGGCGAAGGTGCGACGCAGTGCATCGGGATCACGCACGAGAAGGATCCCGCATGCCTTGGGGACATAGAGCCACTTGTGCGCGTCGATGGTCGCGGAGTCAGCGAGGTCGATGCCCGCAAAGAGGGCCCCCGCGCTCTCCGTGGCGGCCGCGGGCAGGCCGTAGGCACCATCAACGTGGAACCACACGCCGCGCTGCTGACAGATGGCGGCGATCTGCGCGAGCGGATCGACCGCGCCGGTGAGGGTCGTGCCCGCGGTTGCGACGACCGCGATGGGCACGCGGCCTTCCGCGAGATCCGCACCGATCTGGGCATCCAGCGCGGTGACGTCCATCCTTCGATGCGCATCAATGGGGATGGCTCGCACGGACTCCGACCCGATCCCGAGCAGCTCGGCCGACCGATCGATGCTCGAGTGTGCCTCCGCGCTGACGTAGAGCGTGCCGCGACCGTCCAACCCCGTGCGACGACTGCCCGGCAACGCCCGCTCGCGCGCGACGGCGAGCGCCGTGAGATTGGAGACCATGCCACCGCTCGTCACCACACCACCGACACGACCGAAACCGACGAACTCGCCTACCCAGCCGATTGTCTGCTGCTCGACCATGGTCGCTGCCGCCGCGAGGGAGGCGAGGTTGACGTCGTGCGAAGCAGACAGCGCCTCGGCGAGGACACCGACCTCCAACCCGGACGAACCGACGTAGCCGAAGAACCTCGGCCGCGACTGCGCGAGGCTCTCATCGAGGAGGCGCTCCGCTTCCCTGAGAGCCGTCAGAGCACCCACGCCCGTCTGCGGCAGCGACTCGGCGAGCATGTCGAGTGTCTCGGCGCTCGGGGGCGGCTGGCCTGGCCGGGCCGAGTCGAAGCCCTCCCACGCTTCACGGACGAGGGAGAAGGCGAGTTCGAGCGCGGGAAGGCGCTCTTCGCCCAAGGACAGGGCTGAGAAGTCACTCATGTTGGCCTATGCCACCTGTGGGAACTGCTGCTTGACGATCTCGCCTGCGCGCATGATGAGCGGAAGGTTGGCCCCGTCTGCTGCCAGCAGGCTGATGTCAGCGAGTGGGTCGCCGTCCACGACGATGAGGTCGGCGTACGCACCCGGGCGGATGCAGCCCAACTCGTCTTCTTTCATGAGGATCTCCGCGCTCATCGACGTCGCCTGGCGCAGGATCTCAAGCGGGCTGAAGACCTCGCTGCGGAGCGTGAACTCCCGGCATTGCTGCACGTACGTCTCGCCCAGCAGATCGGTGCCGAAGCCGAGCTTGATCCCGGCGCGGCGCATGTGCTCCAGGCCAACAAGAGTCTGATCGAAGACGATATTGAGCTTCTCCTGGCTCACGGCAGGAAAGCCCAGTTCCGGTCCGAGCTCCTTCAAGGCGACTCCAATCGACAGTGTCGGCACCACGTAGGCGCCCTTCTCTGCCACGAAGTCGGCGGTCTCGGCGTCCATGAGGGTGCCGTGCTCGATACAGCGGACCCCGTATTCAACGCATCGCCGGATGGCGCTCGTGGGATGGCAGTGGGCCGCCACGTAGGTGCGGCGCTCCTCGCACTCGTCCACGATGGCCCGGATCTCGTCCTCGCGGTACTGGTTCATCCAGATGGGGTCAGTGGGGCTGGCCACTCCCCCGGATCCCATGATCTTGATGCAGTGCGCGCCCCGCCGGAGTTCCTCGCGGACCGCCTTGAGGCATTCGTCGACTCCATCGGCGATCACGCACAGGGCGTTCATGCTGTCACACCTGCAGTAGCCGGACACGTGCTCGCTTTCCCCCATCTCGCGCATGTCACCGTGGCCACCGGTCATCGACAGGATCTTGCCGGCGTAGAAGAAGCGCGGCGCCCGGATGAGACGATCGTCGATAGCTCGGGAGAGGCTCCAGTCACCTCCTCCGATGTCACGCACGGTGGTGAATCCGCAGTCCAGCGCATGGCCGAGCATGCGGGCCGCGTGAGCTGTGCGATAGGGAGCATCCGCCAGATTGATCTTGGCCGCAGAGACATCGCTTGCGTAGGCGTGGACGTGCAGGTCGATGAGGCCGGGCATGAGGGTGCGCCCGCCAACATCGATCCGCTCCGCTCCCGGGGCGTCGATCACCCCCTCGGAGACGTCCACGATGCGGTCGCCATCGACGAGCACCGATCGACTCCCGGGCAGGGCGTCATGACCGTCGAACACCCGGGCGTTTTCCAGGACGGTGCCTGTCATCACGATTTCCCTTCGCGGAGCGTGACAAGAGCATAAGATTTCTATGTTCTGCTGGCAATGGCTTCGGAGGGGAAGGGCATGGACCGAGTTGCGCTACTGCGCGAGGAGATGAGATCCGGTCTCGAAGGCGTGGAGGCCGTCAAGCCCTCCGTGCCCCTGGGCGACGCCTGGTTGAGACACGAGATCAATCCCTTCGATGGCTCCTCTGTGGTGCGCGTCGGGCCGGCCCCCGACGACGTCAGCCGCACGCTCATCAGCACCGCCGAGCTCCCCGGACCACGGCCGACCATCCAGTGGGCCATCCCCTCACCCACGGGCCAACACGTCGCGGTCGGTCTCAGCCTGGATGGCGATGAAGACACCACCGTCCGCGTCATTGACGTCGCTAGCGGCGAGATGCTGCCCGATGCCGTGCCCCACCTCTACTCACTCTTCCCGGTCACCTGGCTCGCTGACGGCAGCGGCTTCTACGCCAAATGCGGCGAGGTGTCCATGGCCGACGGTTGGCACCCCCGCACGGTGGTCCACCACCTTGGCGGCGCCACGGTGATCGATGAGACCCTCGGCGGCCCCTATACGAACGTGACCGTGACACCGAGCGGGGACGCTCTCGTCGTACACGGATTCGGCACGTCGCTCACGCCCACGCTGATCAAGCGTGCAGATGGCGAGGAGTGGCAGCCACTCCTTGAGGCCTCCGCAGGCAACTTCTTCTTTGTCGACGTACGTGACGATCGGCTCTTGGCAGGCACCAACATCAGCGCCGACCGAGGGCGGGTCGTTTCGATTCCGCTCGACTCGGTCCGGGACCAGTCCACATGGGCGGAGATCATCCCTGAGGGCGACGGTGTGATGCGCGGGCTGGGAGTCCTGGACGACCACATCGTCACCTTCGAGATCGTCGACGGAGCTCATCGGATCCGCGTCTTCGCATCCGACGGCACCTACGACCACACCGTCGACCTGCCTGAGCCATCGGGACTAGACCTGAACTTCGGCTTCGGCCAGGGCAACAGCGAGCCGCGGATCTTCCCAGAGGGCCCGACCACGATCGCCTTCCACATCGGCGGATTCGATCGACCACCGCGCCAGGCGCGGTACGACGTCGTCGCGCGGGAGTTGACGACCCTTCAGCCTGTGGAGCGAGACGACAGGATCGTGGCAACCCGACACCATGCCACTGCTCCGGACGGAGCAAAGGTGGGCTACTGGCATGTGCGGCTGCGGGACACGATCGGTCCCGCCCCCGCCATCACCTATGCGTACGGGGGCTTCAACGTCGCGATGCACACACCGTGCTTTCCCGCGCAGGCCATGCCGTGGCTCGAGCGTGGCGGGTGCCTGATCCTGCCGCAACTACGGGGCGGCGGCGAGCAGGGGCATGCTCATTGGCAGGCGGCAACCGTCACCGGGAAGCAAAGGACCTTCGATGACCTCTTCGCAGTCGTTGAGGATGCACTCGCGCGAGGGCTCGCCGAGCCTGGACGAGTGGGGTTTGTCGGGGCCTCCAACGGAGGGCTGACCGCTGGAGCGGCCATCACCCAGCGACCCGAACTCTTCCGCGCAGTCATTCCCGCGATTCCTGTGCTGGACCTCATCAGCCTTCCGCACCTGGGTCTGGGGCAATTCGTCACGGAATTCGGCCGAACGGAGTTCCCCGAGCACCTAGGCGAATGGGAGCGGATCTCACCTCTGCACAACCTCCGGGACGGTGTTGCCTACCCCGCCGTGATGGTAGACGCCGGAGAAGTGGACACGCGCTGCCGCATCGAGCCGGCACGGGCCTTCGTGGCACGCCTGCAGGAGATCGCCGGGCCGGTGGGACATCGAGCGATCCTGAACGAGCGCCCCCATGTCGGGCATGCCTCTGGCGAGGGAGAAGTCTGGCCCGTCTGGCTCGACTTCTTCATCACCGAACTCATGGAGAGCGACACGTGACTCCCCCGGACGGCCACGCCGTCACGGTGCGCCAACTCGACCAACTGGGTGAGCTGCGCGGAATCGATGAGCTCTTCGTCTCCGTGTGGGGCCCGGGCATCCCCACAATCGGCGTCGAGCTGCTGCGCGCTCTCTCGCACGAGGGCGGCTACGTCGCTGGTGCGTTCCGGGAGGAGACCCTCGTGGGGGCATCGGTCGGATTCCTGGGTCAGCACCACGGCCGACTATCCCTGCACTCGCACGCGACCGGCGTCTCTCCTCAGGCCCGAGGGCTCAACGTCGGCAGGGCACTCAAGCTGCATCAGCGCGACTGGGCGGCCACGCGAGGAGTCGAGCTCATCACGTGGACCTTCGATCCACTGGTGCGCCGTAATGCGTGGTTCAACATCGGCCGGCTCGGGGCCCTTCCCGTCGACTACCTGGTCGACTTCTACGGACCCATGTCGGATGCGATCAACGCGGGGGACGCATCCGATCGCCTGCTCATGGCCTGGGAGGTCTCGCCTTCGGCTCTGGTCAGTCCTGCTGTCGGCAACGACCGCCGCCTGATCCCTACACCCGAGGACATCGAGGTCCTCAGGGTCTCGGATCCCATCGCTGCTCGGACCTGGCGGCTACGCCTACGCGAGGAGTTGTGCGAACCGGTGACGCAGAGGCGGGTTACTGGCTTCACGCGCGAGGGCGAATACGTCGTCGTCAGCGACCGCCCCGGACCGGGAGCCCAGGCAGCGCTGTGACCTGCAGGACGCCCTCCTTGACAACCGGAGTGCCGTTCACCGCCACGTAGGAGAATCCGGTCGATGGCTCGACCGGCGAGGCATACGTGGCGCGGTCGGTGACCGTCTGAGGGTCGAAAACGACGAGATCGGCATCCGCGCCCACCTGCACCCGCCCCTTGCGTCGCATGTCGCTGCTGACCCCCTCGAGGATCCGAGCCGGCACCAGGGTGCACCGGCGCACAGCTTCGGCCAGATCGAGAATCTGCAGTTCGCGGACATACCACCGGAAGATGCGTGCGAATGTGCCCGCCGTGCGCGGATGGGTCGCGGTGCCCGACGGCACCGGCCAGCCCACATCGTGCGAGGGATCAGCCGGCGACAGCGGCATGGCGTCGCTGGCGACTGCGGTGTCGCCGTGGAGCAGCGCGCGCGTGAGGTAGCCAAGGTCCTCGGGGCTCTCCTCACTGAGGAACTCCACGATCGCCAGACCCGCCGGATCCTGCGCCCGCAGCTCGACCAGGCGCTCGGCGGTCTGGATGCGCTCATTCGTGCGTAGGTAGACGATGTCGGAGGGACTGCGCCCGCTGGCAGCGAGCTCCCTCGGGTCGAGGAATTGGGCACCGATCCCCGTGGCCCCGGAGCCGTAGGGATACGCCTCGGTCGTCACGCGCATGCCCTCGCCGGCGGCATCGTCGATCAGGGTATGCACGCGATCGACTGCGCGGACCGACGTGCTGTTGATGTGACACAGGTGCATGTGTGCGCCGGAGTCGAGCGCAGCAGCGACCACCTCGATAGCGCCCAGAAGGCCACTGTCGGGGCGACCCAGGTCACGCACATGCGTGTAGGTAGGTGCGGCGGTCTCGGCGGCTAGCCCCGCCACCTCGAGGTACTCCACCCCCGGGGTCTCGCGGCAGTAGCCGAGAAGGACACCGATGCCGAGGGCGCCATCATCGAGCTCGCGCCGCAGCATCTCGAGCATGCGTCCTCGCTCCCGGTCCGAGAGCTCTCGGTGCCAGGCAGGTGCTCCGATGTTGGCCAGGAATGCGGGCAGGCCCGCCGACACGTCGATGCCGCACACGCTCATGCGCGCCAGTGCCCATGACGCGGAGTAGCCGAAGTTGTTGGGGCTGCCGCGCTCGACCATGCGGGCATAGGCCCCGGACATGTCGAGCATCCCCGCTTCGAGTTCCAGAGCGGTGGTCACCCCGTCGCAGACCTGAAGCCGCCGCGACGCGGGATCCGCGCAGTGACTGTGCAGGTCGATGAAGCCCGGTGCGATGACCTGACCGGCCGCATCCCACTCCTCGCGGGCGTGCAGGTCGGCGCTGCCGCCCGGGATCACTGCGTCGATGCGGCCCCCTGTAATGGCCACGTCGCCGACGGCATTGAGCCCCGTCTCCGGATCGATGATCCGACCTCCGCGGATCGCGACATCGTGCTCGCTCACGCGTCCTCCAGGATGAGTCGGGCGACGTGCTCGCCCACGACAGTCACCGGGAAGGCCGTCGTCGCACGTGGAGCGCGGGGCAAGAGTGAGGCATCGGCCACAACAAGGCCCGCTACCCCACGCACGCGAGCCCGGTCATCGCAGACGGCCAGGGCATCTTCCGCCGGGCCCATCGCCGCTCCTCCGGTCGGGTGCCAGTAGTGGTGGTGATTGGCGCGGACCCATGCGGCGACATCTGCGCGGTCACCGGATGGCGCGGCGACGAGCGGCTCGCCCAGGAAGTCGGCCAAAGGGTCCTGCGCCGCCAGGTCGGTCAGCCACGGCAGCATGCTGACGAGTCGATCGACGTCATCGTCTTCGCGCAGATAGCCGTGATCGATCAGCGGAGCATCCTCGGGATCGCGGGAGGCCAAGCGGATCGTGCCTGACGATGCGGGTCGCAGCAGGCCCGCGGGGATGACACAACGCCAGCCGTGCACTGCGTCGGGCTCGACCCAGGGGAAGACGTGCATGTCGTAGGGCACCGCATCGGAGGCGCGCGGGCTGCGCACTTTGGCCACGCACTGCTCCTCCGGCAGGAAGCCTGTGGCCTCCCGGTATGCCTCGAGCGCATCGATGAGCACGGGGGTCGCCGCCCACTCCAGGCGCAGCACCGGCTGGTCCTGCAGCGTGCTGCCCACCCCGGGCAGGTCGACGACAACCGGGATGCCCAGCGAGCGCAGGTGCTCAGCCGGGCCGATCCCTGAGCGCATGAGGATCATCGGGGTGCCGTATGCGCCAGCGCACAGCACGACGAGGTCGGCGTCGAAGGCAACGGGTAGACCGTCGCGCATACCTAGCACCCCGGCGACGCGGGCCTCGTGGATCTCGACGCGGTCCACGATGCACTGGTCGACGATGTGCAGATTGGGTAGGGCGCGGACGGGGTCGAGGTAGGCGATCGCGGTGTTCCAGCGGATGCCGTCGACGACGTTGACTGGACTCAGACTCGCTCCCGCACTGCCGTCGGGGTCGAGCAGGTCATCGGTGCGGCGTACGCCGATCGCATCGCATGCATCGAGGAAGGCACGTTGGAATGGCTGTATCGCCGACTCAGCAGGCGCGTTGACGCGCGTGCGCTCGGCTGCACTCTGTCTCGCGCCTGCGAGTTCCACCGTCGACCACGTCGATGGCAGGTCACCGTCGTCGCCACTCCACCCGATCGACATGGTCGAGCCGTTGTGCGCCGAGCACCCCCCGATCACCCGGGCGCGGTCGAAGGCCACGGTGCGCCCGTCGGCCACCGGGCCGGCGTAACCCCAGTCGTGGGAGGTGGCCAGGGTCGTGGCGTCGAGCAGGTCGTCCGGCCATCGACCCTGCTCCCAGGGGCCGTAGTCCGGCCCGGCCTCGATCAGGGTGACCGCCCGCCCCGCCTCAGCGAGGCGGGCGGCCACGGCGCACCCCGCCGTCCCGCCTCCGACGACCACAACGGCGGGACCCATGCGTCAGATTCTTCCGGAAAGTGCTTGCGCCCGGGCAAAGTTGCATTGAATACTTACGCAACCGTTCGAGCGGGCCCCCGGGACCGCCTTGCAGAGGAGCCCGACATGGCCAGACTCGCGAAGTGGTCCACCCTCGGCGTCGGCCTGATGGCCGCAGCCCTCCTGGCCGGGTGCTCCGGTGGGGGATCCGATGCCTCCTCGAGCTCCGCCTCGGACGCGGCATCGAGTTCCGCCGCGACCGGAGGCGGCGACATCGAGACGATGACGTGGGCGGTCCCGTCCCCGGTCATGTCCATGGACTCCGCCGTTGATCCCAACCTCCCCTCGATCCGCACCCAGAGCACGGCCTTCGATCGAGTCCTGGCGCAGGACAACGAGGGCAACATCGTCCCCTCGGTCACGTCCTTCGAAACACCTGATCCCCAGACCATCGTGCTCACTCTGCGCGACGACGTGAAGTTTTGGGATGGCACGCCGCTGACCGCCGAGGACGTGGCCTACTCCATCAACCGCCATGTCGGACCCGACAGCACGTCCTTGCAGGCGCAGTTCTTCGGCACGGTTGAGTCCGTCGAGGTGACCGATCCCAAGACGGTCACCATCAAGCTGCTGGCCCCCGATCCCGCCATGCCCACCAAGTTGGCGGTCTTTGCCTTCGTGCGCCAGCAGGCCTACGACGAGGCGGCAGGCGAAGCAGCGGGCGGCCCGGAGAAGCCCGGCATGGGCACCGGCCCCTACTCGATCGTGTCCTACTCCTCAGCCGACGGAGTCGTCTTCGCTCGCAACGACGCCTACTGGGGTGGCGCGCCGAAGGCCAAGGAGATCAAGGTTGTCACCATCGAGGACCCGGAGACCGCACGCCTGGCCATGAGCAGCGGCGAGATCAATGGCTTCTTCGACGTTCCCCTCATCGCCACACGGCAGTGGGACGAGCTCGACAACGCCACCATGTCCTACGTCAATGGCGGCTACATGGACTACCTGGCCATGGACACGTCGCGCGCGCCCTTCGACGACGTCAACGCGCGCCTGGCGATCGCTCACCTGCTCGATCGAGCAGCTCTCGCCCAGCCTCTCTTCAATGGCCGTGCAGTCGCCGCCACGAGCCTCGTGCCCGAGGTGCAGATGACCACGACCTTCGGCGGTGAAGCGGGCGCCGTTACTGCAGCGTTCGCACCCATCCCTGAGTTCTCCATTGAGAAGGCCAAGGAAGCGCTGGCCAAGTCAGCAACCCCCGACGGCTTCGCCTTGGACCTCGCTGTTGATACAACGCAGCCGTGGATGTCCCCGCTCGCGCAGAATCTTGCCGAGACCGCGAAGCAGATTGGCATCACCATCACCGTGAAGCCGGTTTCTGCCGCCGATTGGGGCGCCGGTCTCTTCGACCCTGCCGCAAGCCCGCTGCAGCTCGTCTCGGTCGCCGCTCCGACGACGTGGGCGGGCGAACTCCCCCCGGTCATGGTCGGTGAGGCCGCGCCGTTCAACATCGCGAAGTACGCCACTCCCGAGGCCAACGAGCTCGCGGGCGCCATCGCCGTGGCCACCACGTCGGCGGAGCTCAAGGAGCCTCTGATCGCCCTGATGAGCGATGTCAACACCAACGTGCCCTACGTCTCGCTCTTCAACGAGCAGGTCGCCGTGGCCATTGGCAACACCCTGGTCTGGGATGGCGGATACAGTTACTTCGCACCCGGCCAGGTGTGGCCGATGAACATCAGTGGAGCCCAATGACCCTTGCAGCGTACGCGCTGCGAAGAGTAGTGGCGATCGTCGCCACGATCGCCCTTCTCTCCCTGCTGGTCTTCGGCCTGCTCGCCCTGACACCGGGTGATCCGGCCACGATCCTGCTGGGCCCACGGAGCGCGACACCCGAGGCCATCGCGTCGATCAACGAGCGCTACGGGCTCAACGATCCTTTCCTCGTCCAGTACGGCAACTGGGTCGTGGCGGCACTCCAAGGCGACTTCGGTGACTCGATTCGCGCAAGCGAGCCGGTGATGTCGGTCATCACGTCGCGACTGTGGACCACTGCCTGGCTGGCTCTCTACGCGTTCATCATCACGGTCGTTGTCGCCATCCCGCTGGGCATCCTCGCCGCCGTGCGTCGCGGAAGCTGGATCGACCGCTTCGCCTCCTCGATCACCTTGATCGCGCTGTGCACCCCGGCATTCGCCATCGGCTTCCTGCTCATCTACGTCTTCTCCGTGCAGCTGGACTGGTTCCCCGGCTTCGGCAACGGCGATGGGTTCCTGGACACGATCTGGCATCTCACCCTGCCCGCACTCGCCCTCGCCACCTTGCAGATCCCGATCCTGCTTCGACAGACCAGGGCCGCCGTCATGGATGTCGTGGATCGCGACTACATCGTCTTTGCACGATCACGCGGCCTGAGCAACTCGCGCATCTGGCTGCGCTACGTCCTGCGCAACGGGTCGCTGCCCGTCCTGACGTCAGCGGGGCTCATCCTCGCCTTCTCGCTCGCCGGCGCCGTGCTCATCGAAAACGTCTTCGCGCTCCAGGGCCTAGGGAGCCTGCTGGTGTCGTCGGTGGGCACGCTCGACCTGCCGGTCGTGCAAGCCCTCGCCCTCCTCACGGCGATCCTCGTGCTGCTCACCAATCTCGTCATCGACCTGCTCTACTACGCACTCGACCCGCGCCTTCGCCGAGCGGGAGCAGCCGCATGAGCGCCGATCCCTCAGGCGCCCAGCCTTCGCCAGGGACGGAGACACCAGCTGAGGAGAAGCGGCGTACGCGATGGGGCCCGATCTTCTGGATCGCCGTCGTCATCGTCGCGTTCTTCATCATCATCGCCATCACCGCCGACTGGATCGCTCCCTACGATCCGCTCGCGCAGGACCTCGTCGCCAGCTCCCAGGGACCCAGCGCTGCACATTGGCTGGGCACCGATCAACTCGGTCGCGACATCCTGTCGAGACTCATGGTCGGCAGCCGCACCGGCATCATCGGCCCCGCCGTCGTCGCCATCTGCGCCACGGTGATCGGCACGCTCCTGGGCCTGTGGGCGGGCTTCTCCGGTGGCCTCGCCGACTCGGTGACCATGCGATCAGTTGATCTTGCCTACGCCATCCCTCCCCTGCTGCTCGCCATCGTGCTGGTCGGCATCCTCGGAGGGGGCTACTGGCTGGCCGTCGTCGTGCTCATCGTGCTCTCCGCTCCGGCCGACGTGCGCGTGGTGCGCGCCGCGGTGCTCGCCCAGCGGGAGATGCCCTACATCGCGGCTGCACGCACGCTCGGACTCAGCCAGATGCGCATCGCCTTCAAGCACATCCTGCCCAATGTCGCGCCCACCCTCGCCGCCAATGCCCTGCTGCAGTTCGTCGTCGCCCTCATCGCCCTGTCGGGCCTGGCATTCCTCGGCATCGGCGTCAGCGCTGGCACCCCTGACTGGGGCCTGATGATCGCGGAGAACCGCGCCATCCTCGACCTCAATCCCTGGGCCGTCATCGGGCCTGCCCTGTGCATCACCATCCTCGCGGTATCCGTGGGACTCATGGGCGACCGAGCGTTCGACGTGACCACGAAGCGGACCAACGAGCGATGAGCGCCCGCCTGCTGCTGGAAGTCGATGACCTCTCCATCTCCTACGGCTCTCGCATGCTCGTCAATAGCGTGAACTTCGCGCTTGACAGCGGCGAGTCCCTCGCACTCGTCGGCGAGAGCGGATCGGGCAAGTCGCTCACCGCCCGCGCCATCGCCGACCTGCTCCCCCCCGGAGTCTCGGCGACGGGCCGCGTCCTCATCGAGGGAGCACCCGTTCGTCGATCCCGGCGTAGGGGAGATGACGAGTCGCCGCGCGTCGGACTGCTCATGCAGGACCCCTTCACCATGCTCAACCCGACCATGACCGCGGGCGGACACATCGCCGAGACGCTGCGTGCGGCCGGGCGTCCGCGCGCCGAGATCCCCAATGAGGTGACACGTCGCCTGGAGGAGGTCGGCATCACCGACGCCTCGGTGGCTCGTCGCTACCCGTTCGAGCTCTCCGGAGGGATGTCGCAGCGCGTCGCCCTCGCGGCCGCCCTCGCCAACGACCCGGCGCTCCTCCTCGCTGACGAGCCGACGACCGCACTCGACGCCACCACGCAGCACGAGGTGCTCGAGTTGCTGCGACGGGTCCAGCGAGACCGCGGCATGGGCCTGGTCTTCATCACGCATGACCTGCGCGTTGCCTTCGATCTGTGCCATCGCGTGGTCGTGATGTACGCCGGATCGATCATGGAGGAGGCTCCCGCCGGCATCATGCGTCGCGACCCGCTCCATCCCTACACGCGCGGACTCCTCGATTCCATCCCGTCGACCGACCACTACCAGGGCTCCTTGCGCGGCATCCCGGGCTCCGTGCCGGCCACTCACACGGTGCTCGACCGCTGTCCCTTCGCCGACCGCTGCGATGAGCGCATCGACGCGTGCACCCACGTCGCCCCGCCCCTCGTCGAAGTCGCAGCCCACCACCGCGCAGCCTGCATCCGCATCGGTGAGCTCTCGTCTGCGACCACAGCCACGTCCGTCGGATCGATGAGAGTCGCCGACCACGTCGGTGACGAAGTCGTGGTGAGCGTGCGCGACCTCCGCAAGTCCTACCGTGTCCACGGCGGTGTCCACCCGGCACTCGACGGAGTCACGTTCGACCTGCGCCAGGGGGAGGCGCTCGGCATTGTCGGCGAGAGCGGCTCGGGCAAGACCACCATCGCCCGTTGCCTGCTCGGCCTTACGAGCCCGACCGATGGATCCATCGAGTTCGCCGGCTTCGGTGTCGTGCCCGCGAGGCGCTCCGCGCAGGACCGGCGCGCCGTAGCCCAGATCGTCCAGTGCGTCTTCCAAGACCCCTACAGCACGCTCAATCCCATGCACAGCGTCGGCACGGCACTCGGCGAAGCACTGAGTCAGCGCGCACGCCCGGTCACCGACCGTGACCGCGAGGTGGCCAGCCTGCTCGATCGTGTGGGACTGGCTGCCAGCATGGCCGCGCGCAGACCCGCATCGCTCAGCGGCGGACAGCGCCAGCGTGTCGCGATCGCGCGGGCGCTTGCTGTGGAGCCCAGGGTGCTGCTGTGCGACGAGCCGGTCGCCGCCCTCGACGTGTCCGTGCAGGCGCAGATCCTCGAGTTGCTGCGCGAGGTCAACCGATCCCAGGGCACCAGCCTGCTCTTCATCACCCATGACCTTGGTGTGGTGCGCCAGGTCACCGAGCGCGTGCTCGTGCTCTACCGGGGCGAGGTGGTCGAGCAGGGCGCGACCGATGCGGTCCTCGATACCCCAGGGCACGACTACACACGGCGCCTTGTTGCCGCCATGCCATCCACCCACGTCGTTCAGGAGGCCTGAGAGTGCACCAGCAGGAGATGCGCCTTCCTCTCATCCCCGAACTCGGTGAGACATGGTGTCGGGTCGTCGGGGAGGGTGATCGCACGCCCATCGTGCTGCTCCACGGCGGCCCCGGATACAACTCCGAGTACCTCCGGCGCTTCGAGAACTTCGCGAGTACGGGTCGCACCGTGATCCGCTACGACCAGATCGGCAGCGGCAGGTCAGTCGTCGCCGATGAGCACTACCGTCCGGGGGTCTTCACCGTCGAGCTCTTCCGCCGCGAGCTCAACCGGCTCCGCGAGGAGCTCGGCCTCGACGAAGTCGTCCTCGTCGGACAGTCGTGGGGCGTGATGCTGGCGCTCGAGCACGCGATCGAAGGCGCCCCGGGCATCCGCGGACTCGTCCTCATGAGCGGGCCGGCAAGCATGGAGGAGTGGACCGCGGAGACGCTGCGCCTGCGCGATCAACTGCCCGAGGACGTGCGCGAGACCCTCGCTCGCGAGGAGACCGCCGGGCGCGTGGGCAGTCTGGAGTTCAAGGAGGCCTACGCCGTGTGGGAGCGGACCCACGTCCTGCGCATGGACGAGCCACCCCCGTGGGAGGCCGAGGGCCTGGAGATCTTCGAACGGGACATGCGGGTCTACGACCTCACCACCGGAGGAGCGGAATTCCCCACGGAGGGGACGACCTTCGAACTCGCCGACTGGGACATCCGGCCGCTGCTGGGCAGAGTCAGCGCTCCCACCCTGCTCCTGAGCGGCCGATACGATGAGGCCACCCCGGCGGTGATGAGTACTCTGCAGCACGGAATTGCCGGATCGCAATGGCACATTCTCGAAGAGAGCTCGCACAGTTGCCACACGGAGGAGGAGGCGCTCACGATGCTACTCGTGGCGGACTTCCTCGCGCGCATCGAAGGCGACAGCAGATGACGCGCAAGCGTCGCACCCGGGAGGAGACCAGGGAGCTCCTGCTCGATGCCGCCGTGCGCGTCGTGCTCGCACGATCCAACGGCGATCTCGATGGCTCGACCAATCCGCTCGCCGGGGTGCGCATCACCGATGCCTTGGAGGAGGTCAACCGCCTACTCCACGATCGCGACCCTTCGGCCCCGCAGATGACGACCGGGGCGGCGTACAACATCTGGCCCAGCCAGGAGGAGTTCCAGCAGGCCCTGCTTGACAAGATTCTCTTGGACGCGGCGACGCCGGAGATCGACCGCGTGAAGGCCGAGTTGGATTCGGGCCTGCGCCAAGGCCTGGACTGGCGCGAGCTGGTCACCCGCTGCTTCGGAGTGGACTTCGAGGTGAGCTACGAGGAACCCACGATGTTCCTCATGATCGGCATGACTGCATTGGCTCCTCCCCAGCGTCTGTCCAACATGAACAAGGAGAGCAACGAGCGCTACCTCGCCGAAACCGGGGCAATGCTGCATCGGATCCTCGAGCACGGCGGGCGCCATATGGCACCCGGCCTCACCGTCGACGACCTCGTCTGGGCCATCGAGGCGATCGAGTCCGGCTACATGCTGCGTCGCCGGGCCGAGGTGGATGTCACCGATCGCAAGATCAACGGCCACACGGTGGTGCAAAGTGCGATCCTCGCCGTCGTCGAGGACTTCACGGTCGACGCGAGCGCCTGAGCGATTCGCTCTACTATCCGACCGGCGTTCCCGACGCTGAGCCAGGGCCGGCTCGTCCGGCGGCGTGCTCGCCGGCCAGCCAGCCGAACGTGACCGCGAGCCCCAGGGTCGTGCCCCCACCCCAGTAGGCCTCGCCGGAGGGAGATGCCACGCAGTTGCCGGCGCCGTACATCCCCGCGATGGCAGTGCCATCGGGCCGCATGATGCGGCCGTCGGGGTCGATCACCGGGCCGCCCTTCGTGTCCAGCGTGCCGGCCGCGAGGAGCACGGCGCGCCACGGTCCCGAGTGATCGAACGGGTGCATGGTGGGGTTGGCGAACTCCGCGCTGCGAGGCGCACCGCTCCTCGCTCGCTGGGTGCGGGACTCACCGCGGTGGAAGTCCACATCGACGCCGCTCCGAGCGAGGTCGTCGAAGCGACCGACGGATAACGCAGCCTGCTCGGCCCAGTCCTCGGCAAGGCGCAGGCCCGGAAAGCGGTCGTGGTGACGCGCCAGGCGAGCGTTGATAGCCGCAGCGAGGTCGGTGAGGGTCTCCGCCACTATCTCGTGCTCGTCGGCGCCACCGGCTCGCGCCAGCGGGTTGCCGCCCCCTTCGTCAATGGGCGCATCACCGGGCATCGCCCGGCAGCGCTCGCTCACGGAGCGATCGAAGAGCATCACCAGAACCCGATTGGGGTACTCGCCGAGCGCCTCATCCCACCGCAGGAATGCTCGCGTCATCTCGTTGTAGGTCACCTTCTCGTTCACCACGCGGTGACCAAGCCGGTTGAGCAGCATCATCGAGTCGCCCGGGAGCCGGAAGGCACCGCTGACCGGCTCGGCGCCATGGTCGAGCAGCATCGGTGTGAGCCAGGCGTTGCCCATGTTCGCGAATCGCGCACCGAGCGCTGAGGCGAGGAGGACGACGTCGCCCGTGCTGCCGCGTGCAGCGATGCCGCCCGTGATGGGCGAGGGCAGGTGCGCTCCCCGCAGCGCTGCATTGTGCGTGAAGCCACCCGTGGCGAAGACGACACCACCGCGTGCGCGCACGAGCGACGCGTGCGCGGCACTACGGCCTGCTTGCACGCCGACGACCGCACCGCTCTCGGAGTCGACAATGAGCCCGTGCACGGGGGTTGACGTGCGCACGCGCACACCCATCCCCTCGGCGACCGTCGACATCGCCTCGACGATCTCAGCGCCGGTAGCCTCTCGTCCATCGGGCAGCGGGACGTACAACGCCCGACCCCTCGGGCATTGATTCTCGGGCAGGTCCGCCCAGTAGTCCCAGGTCTCGGCGAGCGGACGCAGGCGGGGCGCACCGAGGGCGTCGAGTTCGGCGACGACCTGCTTACCGCGGTCGTAGAACGCCTCCAGGAGCGCATAGTCATCCGGCGGAAGACCGAGAGTCGGCGAGTCAGGGTTGTACTGCATCGGTTGAGCCAGGCGGGCAAGGTAGCGGAGCGCGTCGTCACGGCGATCGGTGTGCCCGAGTTCGGCCAGCCACGGGTGGTCGCAGATCCACAGCCATGTGCCAGCGCGCTGAGGGAGCTCACCTGGCGCCGGCTCGCCACCGCACTCACCGCCCGCCTTTGCCGTCGTGCCACCGATCTGTTCGAGCTTCTCCAGCACGAGCACGTCGGCGCCAGCGCGCCTCGCGGCGATGGCCGCCGACCAACCAGCAGCACCGCTGCCGACCACGACGACGTCTGCCTGGTCGTCCCAAGGCACTTCCTCAGGAGAGACGAAGACCACGCGCCCTCCGGCGTGCTCGATCATGGGATCACGGGGATTTCGTGCACGAAGAGTCGCTCGAAGCGCGACACGTGAGCGAGGGTGTCGGCGCGGGTCTCGGCAGCGGCGGGGCGGCCGTAGACCTCATCGAAGGCAGCTTCGTCGGCGAACCACTGCTCGGCGACACCGTCCCACTCGCATTCTGCCCCCGGGTGGCCAGCACGGTTGTCAGCATCACTTGTCCTGATATTCACCGTGTAGCGCAGCAACTGCGGCCGCTGCCGGTCAGCGATCATGTGGAGGTGCTCGCGCCACCAGGCGTCGAACTCCTCCAGCGTGATGCCCTCGGCGCGCTTGAGGAACCACATGACCTTAAGCATTCAGCTCTCCGTTCGTGTGAGAGGGAGTTCGCCCGCCAGCCATCCGCCGTCGACCGCGACGAACGCCCCGGTCACGTACGAGGCATCGGTCGAAGTCAGGAACGCGACTACCGAGGCGACCTCCGAGGGTTCGCCGTGACGGCCAAGCGGGGTCCGGTCGGCGTAGTAGGCGATGCGCACCGGGTCGGCGAAGCTGCGGGCGTTCAGAGGGGTATCGATCACGCCCGGAGCCACGACGTTGACACGGATGCCATGGCGACCCCAGTCGACCGCCAGCCCACGGCCGAGCTGGAGCACCGCACCCTTCGACGACACGTATGCCACCTGTCCAGGCATCGCCATCATCGAGTTGATGGAGCCGATCAGCACCACGCTGCCCGGCCTGCCGGTCGCGATGAGGTGCCGGCCGACCGTGCGAGCCATGAAGAAGGACCCGTCCACGTTGACGCGCTGGACGCGTGACCAGGTGTCATCGTCCATCTCGTGGGCCGGAGCGGTCAACTCGATTCCGGCAGCACTCACCAGATGATCGACGCGGCCAAACCCGTCGATGGCGTGGCCGACTGCAGCCTCACATGCCGCGGACGAGGACACGTCAGCGACCACTCCGAGCGCCCCACCGAGCGCTCTCACTTGATCATCCACATCCGCCGCCAGGTCCACCCCAATGACGGTGTCGCCGCGTTCGGCCAGGCGGCGCACGCAGGCCGCACCGATGCCGGATGCCGCTCCCGTCACGATCGTGACCACGCTATCCGCCTGCGTGCTCAACCGGCCACCGCCGCGAGCGGCAGGTGCAGGACCGACCGGTGCTCACCCGAGTGCAGCACGTCCACGGTCGCGACGCGGACGTCATCGGGAGTCTCAAACCCATCGGGACGGCCGGTGTGGTGGTTGCGGTCCATGCGCAGTGACCCGGTGTGGCGCAGGGCCAGCTGAAGCCGCGAGCCGGCCGCGAGCCGGCGGGCGAACCAGTGGAAGTTGCGGAATTGCACGAGCGTCGGCTCACCGGGCACCATCAGCTGGACACCTTGGGACGGATCGCGGTGACGCAGGCGCTGGACGGCGGGCGACAGCAGGATCCGCGACCCGTCCACGCGGAGCTCGTAGAGCAGCGCGCACAGGTCGGCATCAGGCTGGTCGAGCACGATCCAGGCGTCGAGCTGTGGCTCGCCCGCCAGCTCGAGTGGCTCCGCGAGCCGGGCCGACGTGTAGACCGCACCGAAGCCGTCGATCGATGCGACGAAGACGGGTGTGGTCGGATCCACTCCCATGAGGTGGGCGCCGAGGTCGTGGAAGTTCGGCGGGAGCTCCATGAGCGGGTTGTGCGACTGGCCGGAGGGATTGGGCCTCTGCTCGAGTTGCATGGTGGTGCGCTCGTCGGGGTCGCAGAGGAACCGGAAGGATGGTGAGTCGCTCGGCTCGGGGCGGAGCCAACCCGGATGGGCGGCGCTATGCGGGCCGTCGTGGCCGACGAGGAACCACGACTGCGTGCCCGCAGTGACGGCATCGAGGTCGGGGGCGGAGCGCCATTCCTCGGCGCCAGCGACGTAGTAGTGCACCGGTGCGGTGAGGAACGCTGGCTTGTCTCCTCCGCGCATCACCCAGCGGTACCAGTCGACGGCGAGTTGCATCATGTCGACGTTGGCCGCCGGGCCGAAGTCGAGGTCGCCCGCAATGGGCCGGCCACTGAAACTAGCGCCGTGCTCCCACGGCCCCAGGATGAGGTGGTGCTGTGCTCGCTGATCGGCCGGCCGCGCCCGACAGTAGCGGCGGTGGTGCTCGAGCGCGCCGCGCACCGCGAGGTCATAGGGCCCGGTGATCTCGAGCACCGGCATGTCGATCCCGGGCAGACCCTCCTCCGCTGGGCCCCACTCGGGTCGCCACGGGGCGTGCTGTGGCGTCGTGTTGACCTCGTCGGGCAGGCCCCAGGGGCCGCCGAGACGTTCGTTGAGCGAGCGGAATGACTCGTGGGCCTCGAAGGCCTCGACCAGCCGGGCGATGTACATGTCTACTTCTGCGACGAAGCGCAGCGACAGGCTCTTGCCCGCCGTGAGCATGCCCCAGGTGAACTGGTGGTCCATGGGCACTCCGCCGGCGCCCGGTGCGAGGCCACCCATCGAGGCAACAGCCGGGATGATCGTGCGCAAATGGGGTGGGTGCGCGGCTGCCGTGGTCCACTGGTTCTGGCCGGTGTAGGACCCACCGAACATCGCCACGTCGCCGTTGCACCACGGTTGCGCCGCTACCCACTCGACGAGGTCGTAGCCGTCGTCGGCTTCGCCCGCATGGTGCCCGAGGAAGTGACCCTCGGAGTCGCCTCGCCCGCGGCAGTCGACCGACACGAAGGCGAACCCTTCGGCGGCGAACCTCACACCCTCGGGCGAGCCCGTGTCGCGTGAGTACGGCGTGAATTCGAGGATCGCGGGCACGCCGCCGGAGCGCTCGCGGGGCAGGAAGACGTTGGCGGCCAGCCGAGTCCCGTCACGCAGGGGAATCCTCTGGAGGAAGAGCGCCTCGACCCTGGCTCCAGGACCGGCCGACTCGGCGTTCGGGCTTCTCACCATGCCCACGGAAGTTACACTAATTTCTTACGCAATTGGCCGGAACCCCTCACCCCTGCCCTCCCAGGGGCAGCGTGAGGACGGCGGGATCGTCCGCCCGGTGCAGGACCCGCAGCGTCACGGGTGGGTGATTGCGCAAACCGTCCCCGGACGGAAGCGTCAGCGATGACCAGGCCGAGCGCACGGTCAGACGCACGCGCGATCCCGCGCTGAACTGTCGCGAGCAGAAGCGGAAGTCCGTGATGTCGATGGCATTGGGCTCGCCCACGCGCAGGCCGTCACTATCCGCCGGCAGGCAGGTGCTCAAGCGCAGGAGGTCACTGGAGACGAAGATCGACTGGCCGTCGGGGCGCACCTCGTGCACGAGCACCATGACATCGGTGTCTGCCGCATCCGGCAACACGACGAGCCGCAGGCGGGGTTTACCGATGACGGTCAGGGGCTCCGCCAGCACCGGTGAGTGGTAGATCAGGCCGTCACCGTCGATGGTCACGACGAAAACCTGGTTGGTGGGGTCGTTGCCGGCATGGGTCATCACGAGGCTGTTGTAGGCGAGGGCGAACAGCGGGTTATCCGGAGCGGCCCCGGGTCGGGGGACGAGCTCAAGGTCGATGACACGTGGATCCATCGGATCAAAGGTCACGGTGTAGTCAGGGCCATCCGCTGCTTCGGCCGCGAGCCAGCCCGAGTGGAAGACGTCGTTGGGCCCCTCGGCTGACTGCAGGTAGAGCGGGCGCGCCCCCACGGTCGCCGCCTCGACGGTCGGTGCGGTCCGCCATTCCTCCGCACCGGCGACGTAGTAGACGAATCGATCGGTGAGCATCTCCGGCCGCGGCTCACCGAAGAGGATGTGCCGGAACCACGCTGTGCGCATCTGACGCAGGGGCAGACGAGCGAGGTCGTCGAACTGCAACTCGCCGACGGCATTGTGACCGGAGTCGGTGCCTGCGTGATCCCAAGGGCCGATGAGCAAGTGGCTCCGCTCCAGCGCCTTCGGGTCAGCGAGCTGCACAAAGCGCTGCCAGTGGTGGATGGTGCCTGGCATGCAGTCGTCGTGCGTGCCCGTCACGGTGAAGACCGGCACGTCCAGGCCGGTGAGTTGCTCGTCCGTCGGCAGGAGATCGGCCCAGTGCTCGAGGCCGGGTTGCTCGATGAAGCGTCGCAGGTCGTCGTCATAGGGCACCCCGAACGCCTCAGCGGCCGTCCAGATGGGGCGGCCCTCGTCCATCGCCTGGCGGATCTCCTGAGCCCAGAGTCCGTTGTCGGTGCCGGACATCGTGTAGAGCGGGTGGCCGAGCACCATCGCCCGCCACTTGAAGTCGTAGGCATTGGGGATCCCGCCCCTCGGGATCTCCATGCCGATGACGATAGCCGCCGCAGGCGAGGCGGCCGCGAGCGCAGGGTGGCGCATTCCGAGGATCAGCCACTGATTGTGGCCGGAGTAGGACCCGCCGTAGAGGACGACGCGACCGTCGCTCCACGGCTGCTGGATGATCCAGTCGATGAGGTCGACGGCATCCACCGCGTCGTTGAAGCTCTGACGGAAGTCGCCCTCGGAGTCGCCCCGGCCGCGAGTGTCGGCCACGACGTAGGCCAGCCCCTGGGTGGGGAAGTACTGCCCTTCGCCGTGCGCGGAGTCGACGGTGTAGGGCGTGAGCTCCATGACCGCGGGCACACGGCCCCCTGCGCGCGGGGTGTAGACGGCAGCGCTGAGGTGCACGCCATCGCGCATGGGCACGCGCTCACGTCGCATGCGCACTCCATGGGATGGGCCGAGGTCGACTCGGGTGCTACTGGAGACCGGCATGGATTCCTCCGTGAGGTAGTGACGAGGACGAGGAGTCGGCGGGGAGCAGGACCTTGCCCGGGTTGAGAATGTCGAGCGGATCGAGGGCCTGTTTGATCGATCGCATGACGGCCACGGTGGACTCCCCTGCTTGGTCGACCAGGGCCTGGCGCTTGCCGAGGCCGATGCCGTGCTCGCCCGTGCACGTGCCGCCGAGGGCGATCACCTCACGTGTGAGCTCCTTGGCGGCGTGATGGGCCGCGTCGCTGGCGGCGGAGTCCGCAGGGTCGAAGAGGAGCAGGGCGTGGAAGTTGCCGTCGGCGACGTGCCCGAGCATCGACCACACGAAGGGCTGCCCGGTGAAGATCGACTCGGCGCGCGTGACGGCTTCAGGCAGCAGCGACAGCGGGACGGCCGCATCGGTGGTGAGCGATCGGGCGCCCGGAACGGCGGCCATACCTGCCGGATAGGCGTTGTGCCGGGCGTGCCAGAGCTTGCGGCGCTCACCCTCGTCGACCGTCCACGTGAAGTCTGAGCCACCGAAGTCCGCCACCACGGCGTGGGCCTCCTCCGCCTGCTCCTGCACCGACGCAGGAGTGCCGTGGAACTCGAAGAACAGGGACGGGGCTTCCGGCAGGTCGGTGCCCTCGTAGGCGTTGACGGCCCGCACGCTGGCCGCGTCGAGGAATTCGCAGCGGGCGACGGGGATGCCCATGCGGACGATGGCGGTCGCTGCGCTGACGCCGTCGCTGAGATTGGCGAACGTGCAGCGGGCAGCGGAGATGCGCTCGGGGATACCGAAGACCCGCAGGCTGAGCTCGGTGATGACCGCGAGCGTCCCCTCCGATCCCACCAGCAGACGTGTGAGGTCATAGCCCGCGCTGTCCTTGCGCGTTGGACGCCCGGTCTTGATCACCGTGCCATCGGCCAGGACCGCCGTGAGCGCAAGGACGTTGTCGCGCATCGACCCGTAGCGCACCGTGGTGGTGCCGGATGCACCTGTCGCGGCCATACCACCGAGCGTGGCGTCGGCGCCCGGATCGACGGAGAAGAACAGGCCATCGCGGGCCAGCCGCTCGTTGAGCGCGACACGGCATACACCCGCCTGCACGACGACCAGCAGGTCGTCAGGCCGGACGTCGAGGATGGCGTTCATCTCCGACAGGTCCAGGCTCACCCCGCCGTGGACGGGCAGCACGTGTCCTTCGAGGGAGGACCCCATGCCGAAGGGGATGACGGGCACGCCGGCCGCGTGGCATAGGCGCAAGAGGGTGCTCACATCATCGGTCGACCGGGCCATGACCACTGCGTCGGGCGACACCTCGGGCAACGACGACTCATCGCGCCCATGACGGGCCAGCTCGGTCGGGTTGACGGTGACTCGACCGGGAAGGGCAGCTGCCAGTTCGTCGAGGAAACCTGGCGGCAGATCTCGGCGCATCTGAGGCAGTCCCTCCCAGCGGCAGCGTGAGCGTGGTGTCGAGTTTTGACCGCCCGGCAACGCGTCGGCACCCGGCGGGTCTCATCCATATTCAAGGGGATGGGAGCACAGAACGTAGGTTTTTTACGAAATTTCCCCCTGCATCGAGGTCGTGGGCCTAATCTGCACGGTAGCCAGCCCCGCCGCAGACGCGGAACCACCCACGAACGGAGCCGCGGATGCCCGTCTTCGACCTCCCGCTAGAGGAATTGCACGACTACGCCGGCATCAACCCGCGCCCCGACGACCTCGACGCCTACTGGGAGGCCGCGCTCGCGGAATTGCGCGAGGCGCGACGTGACGAGGACATCGTGCTTGCTCCCGTCGACCACCTCGCAGAGTACGCCGAGTGCTTCGACCTGTGGTTCACGGGCGTGCGCGGCACCAGACTCCACGCGAAATACCTCAGGCCTACGGACCGGAGCACCCCGCACCCAGCCATCGCGGTCTTCCATGGCTACTACGCATCGAGCCCCGACTGGTTCCGCCTCCTGCCCTACGTGGCCCAGGGGTTCTCGGTGCTCGCTCTCGACTCGCGCGGCCAGGGTGGTCTGTCACGCGACACGGGAGGCATCGCTGGGACGTCCGTCATGGGCCACATCGTGCGTGGACTCGACGTCGCACCGACGGAGTTGCTCTACCGGCGCCACTTCCTCGACACGGTCCAGGCCGTGCAGATCCTCATGGAGCGACCCGAGGTCGATCCCGAACGAGTGGGGGTAACGGGTGAGTCCCAGGGCGGCGGACTCGCTCTCGCGTGCGCTGCCCTCGAGCCTCGCGTGCGGGCCGCGGTGCCGGTCTACCCCTTCCTGTCGGACTATCGCAGGGTCTGGGACCTAGACCTAGACATCAATGCCTACGCGGAGCTGCGCGACTACCTCCGTCGATTCGACCCACTGCACGAGGACGTCGAGCAGATGTGGCTCACGCTCGGCTACATCGACGTACAGCACCTTGCGGCTCGCATTCGGGCGACCGTGATGATGCACACCGGCCTCATGGACATGATCTGCCCTCCGTCCACGCAATTCGCCGCCTACAACAAGATCACTTCTGACAAGCAGGTCGTCATCTACCCTGACTTCGAGCACGAGGACCTGCCGGGGATCGGGGACCGGACCCTCTCGTTCTTCGTGGAGCAACTCGGCCCGATGACCCAGCGCCAGGCCTAGTAATCGCAGGAGCACACATGCCCGTCACCACCAGCACCCATATCAACCTCGGTCGCTCCCATGGCTGACCGCGCGTCGGGCTTCGTGCCGTACGCCGGACGGCAGGTCGAGGATCCGATCACTCGGGGTAGCGACTTCTTCGCACTCATGGACTCCCGGCGCAGCGTGCGGGACTTCTCCGACGCACCCGTGCCGCAGGAGCTCATCGAGATCGCCGTCGCGACAGCCAACACCGCGCCGAGCGGCGCCCACCAGCAGCCCTGGACCTTCGTGGCCGTGAGCGACCCGCAGACCAAGCACCGCATCCGAGTAGCCGCCGAGGTGGAGGAACGGGAGAACTACGAGGGCGGCCGACTGCCGGCGCCGTGGCGGGAGGCCCTCGCCCCGCTGGGCACGACCTCCGACAAGTCCTACCTCGACGTCGTGCCATGGATCGTGGTGGTCTTCGCGCAGAAGTCCACGCCCATGCCCGATGGCACGCTGCGCAAGAACTACTACGTCAACGAGTCCGTGGGCATTGCCTGCGGGTTCTTCATCGCATCACTGCACTCGATGGGACTGGCCACACTCACGCACACGCCCAATCCGATGGCCTTTCTCACCGAAATCCTCGGCCGTCCCGCAACGGAGCGCCCGTACATCCTCTTCCCGATCGGCTACCCGGCAGCGGAATGCGAGGTCCCAGACCTTGCGCGCAAGGCACTGAGCGAGGCCCTCATCGTGGATTGATGCTGTCCGCCGCGTGGCAGGCGGCGAGATATCCGAAGGTCACGGCTAGACCCACGGTCGCTCCTCCGGCCCAATACGCATTGGCTGACGGGAAGCCGGCGCAGTTGCCCGCGGCGTACAGGCCGGGGATGGGCCGGGACATGTAGTCGAGGACACGACCGTGCACATCGATCGCCGGTCCGCCCTTGGTGTCGAGGGTTCCGGGAGCGAGGATCAGTGCGTAGTAGGGGCCCTCGCTCGAGAAGGGGAACATCGCCGGATTGAGATCGTTGCCCGGCCGCGCAGGTCCGTTGCGGAAGAGTTCGATGGGCGAAGAACCCCGGCCGAACTCCTCGTCGACCCCCGCGGTGGCGGCGGCGTTGAAGCGCGCGATGGTCGCGGCAAGGTTGTCGGCGAAGTCTGGTGACAGACCCACACCACCGCGGCCCGCCAGGTCGATAGTGCGCAGGCGCGCGTCGAGCGCGGCAGCCAACTCGGGGATCGTCTGACCGCTCACCAGGTCGCCGTCTGGAGCATCCAACGGAGGCACGGGGTTGCCACTGGTGCCGTCCGCGAAAAACTCTCGGGTTCCCCGGTCGAACACCATGAAAAGCCGCACGTCGGGGAACTCGGCCTTGGCCGGGTCCCAGCGCAGCATGCTCAGACCCAACTCGTGGTAGGGGAGCTTCTCGTTGACGGTTCGCTCGCCGTACTTGTTGACGAGGATCATGCTGTCGCCACGCAGCGCGAAGATGTTGGTGGTGAACGCCGTGGGGTCGCGCAACACAGGCTCCAGCGGGATGGGCGCCAGCCATGCCGCGCCGAGGTTGCGCATCCGGGTCCCCAGTCGTTGCCCGATGCGCAGGAAGTCCCCCTCAGATCCCAGGCTCGCGCCTCCGAATCTCACCGGCGACGGCATGAGGTCATGCATGAGATCGGGCGAATGGGTGAAGCCCCCGGTCGCGAAGACGACTCCCTTCAGGGCACGGGCCAGGAAGGGCACCCCCTCCGCCTCGCCAGCAACTCCGGTGACACCGGTGATGGCGTCCCCGACGACATCAGTGACCCTGTAGCCCACTCGAACATCGACCCCGAGCCGCACCGCGGTGTCGTGCAGGTCCTGCACCCACTCCTCACCGGTCAACTGGTCGGGGCGAATGCGTCCGCGGGAGACGATGACACGTCCATACGGCGCCTTGTCCTCGGGCAGGTCCGCGAAGTAGTCGGGGGCGTCACTGCGCATCACGGGATCGAGCGCCCCGGCCTCGGTCAGTTCCTCGAGCGCGCGCGAGGCGTTGTCGTAGAAGGCGTCGAGCATGACCCAGTCGGCGGGGTCGATGCCCAGGTGAGGGTCACTCGGGTCGTAGAGGTCGGGGAAGGACAGTCGCGCGAGGTAGCGAAGGGCGTCGTCCTTGGGATCGGACATGCCGGCCTCGCGCATGAGGCGATGATTGGGGGCCCAGATCCAGGTGCCGGACCGCGCCGTCGTACCACCGATCCGCGACTGCTTCTCCAGCATGAGGACGGACAGCCCGCGCCGCCGGGCGGTAATGGCAGCGGTGTAGCCGGCTGCCCCCGCGCCCACCACGATGAGGTCGGCCTTGGCGAAGGTCGGGGTGCTCTCCCACGCAGCGAGGGTCATGGCCACTCCTCAAGATCGGACGCCGCGACCGTATCAGATCAAATATGATTTGATACGCGAATCAACCCCCAGGTCCGCCGAGGCTCATCCGGGAGGCCCGATGCACGACAACATCACGCTGGAGACCGGCGCTCGACTGGACTTCTTCGTCGAGGGCGACGGGAATGCCTTGCTCGTCTACCACCACGGCACCCCCGCGGCGGGTCCTATCCCCCTCGAGATCTCCGTACCGGCCGCGGCTCACGGCATGGTCGTCGCTGGGGTCGTGCGCCCCGGCTACGGGGGGTCGACGCGAGAGCCTGGGCGGTCCGTCGCTGACGTCGTGCCACTCGCCGCGGCACTCGCGGACCATCTCGGGCATGAGCGCTTCGTCACCGTCGGCTGGTCCAGTGGCGGCCCGCACGCGATCGCCTGCGCCGCACTGCTCCCCGATCGGTGCATGGGCGCGATGAGCCTCGCCGGCAACGCGCCGTTCGACGCCGATGGACTTGACCCACTGGCCGGCATGGACGAGATCGGGATCGCGGAGTTCAGCGCGGCCGCCAATGATCCGGCAGCACTGGAGGCCATCATCTCCCAGTCGGCCGCCGAACAGCGCGTGGTGACGAGCGCCCAGCTCTTGGAGATGGCGCCGACCCTGCTGCCCCCCGCCGACCAGGCTCATCTCACTGCAGAGATCGCCGAGGCGATCGCGGAGCAAATTCGTTGGTCGCTCTCCGACGGCTTCTGGGGCTGGTTCGATGACGACATCGCCGTCACGCGGCCGTGGGGATTCGATCTGCGGTCGGTACGCCGACCCGTCCTGGTGTGGCAGGGCACCGCGGACGGCATGGTCCCCATCGCCCACGGGCAGTGGCTTGCGGAGCACATCCCCGGGGCTGTGACGCACCTCGTCGAAGGAGAGGGACACCTGTCGATCGGCGGAGTCGCCTGCGACCCAGGATTCGCCGAGCTCAAGCGGGCACTGATCGCCTAGCGCGCAGCCCCGGAGCCGCCGGGGCCGGAGTCAGTAGGCTGCGAGCGGCTCAGGGTCTCAGGGGACGGGTGACACGGTGACGACGTCGAAGCAGGAGCGCGTCTACCGCGCCGTGCGCAAGCGGATCGTCGACGGCACCCTGCCGCCGGGATCCAGGCTCGTTGCCGACGCCCTGGCGCGCGAACTCGACGTCAGCCCCGTCCCCGTGCGCGAGGCGCTGCGGCGACTGGAAGCAGAGGGTTTCGTCGACTACGAACTCAACGTCGGCGCTCGGGTGCGCACACTGGACGAGGACTCGTGGTCGGAGACACTCGAGGCGATCGCTGCACTCGACGGGTATGTCACACGGCTGGCGCTGCCCCATATCCGACCCGGGGACCTGGTCAGAGCTCGTGAAGCCAATGAGCGTATGCGTCAGGCAGTCCGCGACGCAGGTCCCGAGCAGTTGAAGAGGGCCAACCAGGAGGTCCACGCAGCCCTCACGGCCCGGTGCCCCAACGCCTATTTGCGCGATCTGCTGGCCTCGTCCTGGACACGGCTCTACATGTCGCAGCACGGATCGGTCTTCCTCTACCACCCGGAGACGGCCCAGCACCAGGTTGACGACCACGAGCGCATCATCGGGCTCATCACGGACGGCAATGATCCCGATGTGATCGAGCAGGCCCTGCGGCAGCACACGCTGTGTCTGGTCCAGGTGATGAAGTCCCCGGGCACATCAGATCCGATATGATCTGACGCCCGCGACCTCGGAGGCCCCCGTGACCAAAATCGTCTGGCTCCTGAAGAAGTCCGACCACCTCACCACCGAGGAATTCCAGGACTGGTGGCTTCACTCCCACGCGCCCCACGCCCGCAAGGCACCCGGCCTGAAGCGCTACGTCATCAACTTCGCCCGTCCGGTCGACGATCTGGCGGGGCGCCCCACGATCCCGTGTGACTGGGACGGGGTGGCCGAGCAGTGGTTTGAGGACGACGACGCGCTCAACGCCGCTTACTCCCGGCCCGTGTCGAGCGACATCCGCGCTGACACCATGGCCCACGTCTCTCGGCTCGAACGAATCATCGTCCGCGAGATTGATATTGAGCCCATCCCCGATTCGTAACTTTGTTATGCTCCTCAGGACGGACCATCCGGGCCCCAGGAGCGATGAGCATGTCCCCACTCGAGGCGATCACCGCTCTCGGGCATGAGGAGGTCGTCGTTCGCCAGGACCCGGCGAGCGGCTATCGCGCGATCATCGCCCTGCACTCCACCGCCCTGGGCCCGGCCACCGGCGGCACCCGCCTGTGGTCCTACGACTCCTTCGATGATGCGCTGCTCGATGCACTGCGCCTATCGCGCGGCATGACCTATAAGAACGCGATCGCCGGGCTGGCGCTCGGCGGGGGGAAAGCCGTGATCCTCGCACCGCCCGAGCCCTTCGATCGCGAGCGGATCTTCCTCGCGCACGGTCGTGCCGTGCAGAGCCTGGGCGGCCGCTTCATCACAGCCGAAGATGTCGGTACGAGCCCCGCTGACTTCGAGATCGCGGCGCGCGAGACGACATGGGTAGCGGGAATCGACGGCCGCGGCGGTGATCCCACGCCGTGGACCGCACGCGGAGTCATGGCCGGCCTGGTCGCCGCGACGGAGCATCGGTGGGGCAGTCCTGCGCTGGAGGGTCGTGTCGTCGCCCTTCAGGGTTGCGGCAACGTGGGTGCGGCGCTCGCCCATCAACTCGCCGATGCCGGCGCCACCCTGGTCGTCACCGACCGCGAAAGCGCCCGAGCCGAGAGGCTCGCCTCTGATCTCGGTGCCACCGTGGTCGCACCCGAGGCCATCTACGACGTGGAGGCCGACATCTTCTCCCCCTGCGCCCTCGGGTCGATTCTCGACGACTCCACGATCGGCCGATTGCACGTCGAGGTCATCGCAGGAGCGGCCAACAATCAACTCGCCGAGGACCGTCATGCCGAGGCGCTCGCCGCCCGCGACATCGTCTACGCCCCGGACTTCGTGATCAACGCCGGCGGGGTGATCTCCGGCAGCGTCGCCCTGCTCGACGAGACACAGGACGCCATGGTCCAGCGCGTGGATGCCATCTACGACACTACGTCCGAAGTGCTCCAACAAGCTGCGCGCGACCGCATCACGACCTTGCATGCCGCCGAGAGACGCGCTGAGATGACACTGGCCAATGCACGAAAGGATGACCGATGACCCACTTCGACCGCACGTGGACTACGCAGCCCGAGGCCGCGGCGCTCGTGGCGTCGACCCTTGACGACACCCTCGCGACAGTGCCTGAGGCTCAGGCCCTGGCCTCCCGCCTGCGCGACGACATCGGCGTGCGCCTCATCGACATCCTCGACTACATCTCGCTGCCTGAGGGCTCCAATGTGAGCGCCTTCGTCGACGCGGGCTGGGAGCCCGATGCGGCAGACCCGACCGTGCTCCGCAATCCCACCGGGCTTTTCCCGGTCGTGCTGGCCCGCGGCCAGGGCCTCGTCATCGCCTTCAAGGTCGAATACGTCCATGAATTCGTCGCGGCTCAGGGCCTGAGCGCGCCGGTCGAGGGTGCGATGCACGCTCCCTTCCGGCGCGTGCGCTTCGCCGAGGCGGGCGGCGTCGCCTTCGATGCCATTGAGCGCCGCGGTTCCCGTGGGTTCGAGGCCGACGATCCCTCGGCCGCAACGCTGCGAGCCGCGCAACTCCACCTGCAGACCTTCCGCACTCGCAGGCGTTCGTTCGACAGCGTCGCCGCTGGCTACGACGCGACCGATGCCATGGTCGCCGCCGCGGTCGCTGATCTCGGCCAGGACTGGGCCTGCTGGCTGTGGCTGCGTGCCGAGCGCGAGTACTGGGAGTCCCGCAACAGCGCGGGTCGCCTGCAGAAGGCGCGCCAGGATGCCCATGGCATCGGCTGGGCCAATCAGGACCACCACACCTACGACAGCTCCCGCGAGTGGTTCCACCGCTGCGTCGGCGTGCTGGAGGCGCTGGGCTTCGAGTGCCGCGAGCTCTTCTACGCTGGCGACGCCGCAGGCTGGGGATCGCAGATCCTCGAGCAGCCGGCCATCGGCAGCGTGATCTTCGCCGACATCGATCTCGCACCCGATGAGCTCGATATTGACTTCGCCCACATCGAACTGGAGCCACTTCCCTTCCTCCGTCGCGCGGGCCTGTGGTGCGGACTTCACGGGGAGTCCATGTTCGAGTCCGGCATCAACCATCTCGAGTGCATGTACGACCACGAGCGCCTTGCGCGCCAGCTCGAGGGCGAGGGCGTGGCCTTCATGCAGCCCTTCTCGGACTTCCCGCACCTCTACCAAGCCCTCACCGAGGGTGAGTGGTGGCCGGTGGATCCCGCACGCGTGGATGCACTCGAAGCTGCCGGCTACATCACCGCCGAGGCAGCGGAGGATTTCCGGCTCTACGGGTCCATCGGCTCGCACCTGGAGAACCTCGAGCGCAATGACGGCTTCAAGGGCTTCAACCAGCCCGGTATCGACGGGGTCCTCCGGGCAATCGATCCGCGCAAGAACCTCGTCGGCGCCTGAGCGCGGGCGCAGACGACAGGAGCTTCATGCGCATTGAGAGCGTGACTGCCCATCGGCTGTCACTCCCCCTCGTCAGGCCCTTCCGCACCTCATTCGGCACGGAGTACGCCAAGGACGTCATCCTCATCGAGGTGACGACCGACTCGGGCGTCACCGGCTGGGGTGAGTGCGTGTCGGCGCCCGACCCGTCGTACAGCCATGAATTCAATGACGCAGCGCTCCTCGTCCTGCGTGATCACCTTGTGCCGCGTGTGCTCGACCGGGACCTCACGGCCGAGGAGGTGCCCACATTGCTTTCCGCGGTGCGCGGCCATCCCATGGCCCGGGGCGCTCTCGAGCTTGCGATCCTCGACGCCCAGTTGCGGCAGGCCGATGTGTCCTTCGCCACGTTCCTCGGAGCCACCCGCACGACGATCCCCTGCGGAGTCTCGACGGGAATCCCCGCGGATGACTCCATGGACACCCTCATCGCCGAGGTCGACGGCTACGTCGCTGAGGGCT
>Ga0315902_10001302_pt1 | contig 40184 bp, 35 predicted proteins | sample LakEriMetagenome_9_FD_203523 | JGI IMG/M metagenome (GOLD analysis project Ga0315902, IMG submission 203523) | Freshwater fungal communities from buoy surface, Lake Erie, Ohio, United States - Buoy 12 MA117 | ecosystem: Environmental > Aquatic > Freshwater > Lake > Lake biofilm | place: USA...
GACTGGCGCGAGAAGGTGAACAGCCCGCAGGACGCCGAGGCCCTTGAGCGCGAGACCATCGGCGCCCCGGGCCGGCGGCTGATCGGCCCGGACCAGGAGGCGGACCTTGCGGCCGCCTGGCGCGCCTCAGTGACTGCGGGGCAGCCCTGGCGGCTGATCGGCAATCCCATGCCCATCGCCCGGACCCGCGTGCCTGATGTCGCCGCCCTGGGCCTGGTCCCGGACCTGTCGAACCCGGCCGCCGCAGTGCTGGCCTGGAAGGGGCGATGGAACCTGCCCTTCTATCCGGACACCTGGGATGGCTACGCCTGGGCCCGCGAGCGCTTCTACGCCGCCGCCCGGAAAGCCGGCGCCACCGACCTGGTCTTCCTGACCGGGGACAGCCACAGCTTCTGGGCCAACCGGCTGGCGGACGCGGAGGGAAGGCCCGCCGGGGCGGAGATCGGGACGGCAGGGGTCACTTCGCCGGGCGACTTCGTGGACAGCGGGTTCGATCCGACGCTGGCGCGTCGGCTGGACCAGGCCTTCATGGACCACAACCCCGAGGTCCTGTGGACGGACAACCTGCACCAGGGCTACGTCCGGCTGGAGCTGGACAGGTCGGCGGGGCGGGCCACCTGCCTCGCCGTCCGGTCCCTCGAGACGGCCGATCCTGGGGTGACCGTGCTTCGCCAGATCAAGCTTGTCCGGCGCGGTGGTGAACTCGACCTGGGACTGCTCTAGCCAGTGTCAGTCGCGGCCGGATCGCCCCGCGCCGCCCTGCCGGGGCTTTGCACTCTCTGGAGAGGCCATTTAAGGTCTGCAAATCGCTCTTGGGTATGAGCTCCTGTCTCCTCGTCGGTGTGTCGGGGGGCGTTGGCCGGAGCGGGAGGTGGGGAATGATCCGGCGTTGGGTGGCCCTTCTGGCAGTGCTGTCCCTGGCGGCCTGCGGTGTCGGCGCCGGCGGCGGCGACGGGTCAGGCAGCGGGGGGCCGGCCTTCCTGCGGATGTTCGGGGTCCAGGCCGAGTCGCCGGCGCCCAGCGAGGCTGACGCCGGGCGACTGCTGTCCCAGGCCACCTTTGGCGCGACGGACGCCAGCATCGACGCCGTCAGGGCCGGCACGATTCCGGACTGGATCCAGGGCCAGATCGCCCTTCCGCCGCCCACCCAGACCCATCTTGCGCACCTCGACGCCCGGCTTCCCCAGCTCATTGCCGCCAATCCGACTGCGATGCTTGGAGCGGAACACTTCTAGGAGACCTGGTGGCGGACCTCGGTCACCAGCCCGGACCAGCTGAGGCAGCGCGTCGCCTTCGCCTACTCGCAGATCTTCGTGATCTCGTTGACCACCGACGTGGTCGATGTCCGCGGGGCGGCGTCCTACTACGACATGCTCACGGCCAGCGCCTTCGTGAACTACCGCACCCTGCTGGAAAGGGTGACGCTGCATCCCATGATGGGCCGCTACCTGACCTACCTGGCCAACCAGAAGGAGGACGCGGCGGGGACGCGGACCCCCGACGAAAACTACGCCCGGGAGGTCCTCCAGCTGATGAGCACCGGCCTGGTCGAGCTGAATCCGGACGGGACTCCGAAGCTCGACATCAATAACAGGCCGCTCCCGGCCTATACCCCGGCGGATATCTCCGGCCTTGCGAAGGTGTTTACGGGGCTGTCCTGGTACAACGCCACGCCGACCAACACGACCTTCTTCGGCGGCAACCGCGCGGCGGACGCCTCCGTCCGGCCGATGATCTTCTACAACCAGCACCACTCCATCTCGCAGAAGGCTTTCCTGGGGACCACCATTCCTGCTACGGCGACGGCCAACGGCGCGGCGGACCTGGCGATCGCCCTCGACACCCTTTTCAACCACCCCAATGTCGGGCCCTTCATGGCCCGGCAGATGATCCAGAGGCTGGTCACCAGCAATCCCTCGCCCGCCTATGTCCAGAGGGTCGCCGAAGTCTTCAACAATAATGGATCCGGCGTCCGGGGCGATATGGCCGCCGTGGTCACCGCCATCCTGACGGACACTGAAGCGCGCTCCGCGACGCTGGCCGACGATCCGGGATATGGCAAGCTGCGCGAGCCAGTCCTGCGCATGACCCATTGGATGCGGGCCTTCGGGGCGACCTCCACGACGGGTCTCTGGAGGGTCCAGTCCACCTCGGGGAATACGTCCCTGGGCCAGTCGCCCATGGCCTCACCCTCCGTCTTCAACTTCTTTCGCCCAGGCTACGTGCCGCCTGGAACGACGGAACTCGGAAGCCGAATGCGCAATGCGCCTGAGTTCCAGATCGTCGATGAGGTCACCACCGCCGGCTACGTCAACACAATGAACCTGGCGATTACGTCGGGCCTGGGGGCAAGCAACGATGTCCGCTCCGCCTACGCCGCCGAGCTCGCCATCGCAGGCAATGCGGACCAGCTGGTGGACCGGATGAACCGCCTGCTGCTCTCCGGCCAGATGAGTCCGACCTTGCGCAGCCGGGTCCTTTCCGCCGTGAACTCCATTGTCATTCCGGCCTCGCCCCAGTCGGCGATCGACCAGGCGCGGTTGAACCGGGTGCGGACCGCCATCCTCCTGGTGATGGCCTCGCCCGAATACCTGGTGCAAAGATAAGGCGGCGATCATGAAACCCATGTCCCTCCAGTCCCGCCGCCACTTCCTGCGGATGATGGCCGCCGCCGCCCCCCTGGGGGCTGCGGCGCCCTTCGCCTTGCAGATGGCCACCATGGGATCGGCCGCAGCCCAGTGCGCGCCGACGGACTACCGCGCCCTGGTCTGCATCTTCCTCTTCGGAGGCAATGACAGCCACAACATGCTGCTGGCGACCGACACCGGCTCCTGGAACCGATACTACGCCGCCCGCAACCTGGGCGTGGATCCCATCGCTCTGATGCCTGCCGGCACTCCGCCGGCGGCGGTGGGGTCCGTCTCGCCGGTGACAGGGCGCACGGTCTCCCGGACCACCCCCGAATTCCTGGGCGGGGTCCTGCCCATCACCCCTCGGACGCGGAATCCGATCCCGGCGGGAACGGTGGCCAGCAACCGGACCTTTGCGGTCCATCCCAGCCTGGCGCCGCTGTTCTCCACGCCGGGCAATCCCTGGTCCGCCGGCCGGCTTGCGGTCATGGCCAATACCGGGCCCCTGGTCGTGCCGACGACCAAGACCCAGTACGCCACGCGGTCTGTCAGCCTTCCGCCCAACCTGATGTCGCACAACGACCAGCAGTCCATCTGGCAGTCGGGCGCCGCCGAGGGCGCGCGGCGGGGGTGGGGCGGCCTCATGGCCGACACCATGCTCGCCCAGAACGGATCGAACGCCGTCTTCACGGCCATCTCCACCGCCGGTAACGCCGTCTTCCTCTCCGGCGATGCGGTGATCCAGTACCAGCTCACCACTGCGGCCCAGCCCGCCATCCGGATCACCGCCGCGTCCGGCGCGACGCTGAACGGATCCTCCACCGCTGCCGCCCGCCTGCGCGAGATCGTGCGGGATACGGGCCCGACCAGCTATTTCGGGCAGGACTACAACAGCATTGTCCGGCGCTCCATGGACGCCGCCGACGCCGTCAACACGGCCTTCGCCACCCCTACAGCCAGCGGGATCCCGGCCCCGCCCCCCTACGTCAATCCGGTGACCGGGGCGACGGAGACCAACAACCTCGCCACCCAGTTGCAGACCGTGGTCCGGGCCGTCGCTGCGGCGCCCGCCCTGGGGATCACGCGACAGGTCTTCTTCGTCAGCCTTGGCGGCTTCGACACCCATGACGTCCAGAACCAGGTGCATCCGAACCTCCTGGCGAGGGTCGCCCATGGCATGGCCTATCTCGACACGGCCCTGGGCAACATCGCCGGCCTGAACATGCGGGGTAATGTCACCGCCTTCACCATGTCGGACTTCAACCGGACCTTTACGACCAACGGGGACGGCACCGACCACGCCTGGGGCGGCCATCACCTCATCATGGGCGGGGCGGTGCGAGGCCGCGACATGTACGGCCAGTTTCCGACGGTGGGCGTCGACCAGTCCGGCTTCGTCAATCCGGATATGAGCGGCAACACCATGGTCCCGACCACCTCGGTCCACCAGTTCGCCGCCACCTTCGGGCGGTGGTTCGGCCTCTCCGACGCCCAGCAGCTGACCCTGCTTCCCTACCTCACCAACTTCTCGAACCGGAACCTCGGCTTCATGATCTGAAGCCTCAGGGCGCAGGGCGGGCCGGACCCGGCAGGGGCGCGCGCCGAGCGGTTCCGCCCCCCGGCAGGGTGACCACAAAGTCGCTGAGCCGCAGGTCGGGGGTCATGTAGTCCGTGGAGATGTACTGCGCGCCTGAGGCGAAGGCGGCGGCCGGGCGGCCGCGGTCGCCGTTCCGGGCCTCGACCGTGTCCGCGTCGGCCCGGGTCCGGACCACCATGCCCCTGTCCAGCGCCTCCACGATGCGGAGGGCGTCCCTGGCCGGATCGTTGAGGGTCACATAGGCCGCATAGGGCGCGTCGAACCGATCCGTGTTCACGAAGGCGGCGCGTCCCTCCAGCGAGGGCCTATCACGGCTGTAGAGCGCCACCTTCTGCGGCCCCTCGTCGACCGCGAAGAAGACCTTCCCCCGGGCGGATCCGATCGATGGCCATCCGCCCCGACGAACGGCCTCGGCCAGGGTGGCCTTGCCGGCGCGCACCTGGTCCGGGGTGATCAGGCGGGCGGGGCCGAAGACCGCGCGGATCCCGGCATCCACCTCGTCCATGCCCGCGGCGTCGAAGGGCAGGAGGGGCGTGGCCCCCGGAACGGTGATCTGCCCGTCCTTCAGGTTCATCATGATCAGGAGGGGCAGGTGGTCCGGGTTTCTGTCCGACCAGGCGCGCACCTCCTCCAGGCAGGCCCGGAAGGTGGCGCAGACGCTTCGGTAGTCAATGTCCGGCACATGCATGACCTTCAGGCCCGGCGCCGCCATGGGCCCCGCGTCATAGTCGCCGCCGCCGGCCATGCGCAGGCCGAGGGGCCGGGCCCAGCGACCGCCTTCGGGGTCGCGCACGAGATCCAGCTCCAGCTGCCGGGCGCCGGCGTCCAGCTGGGCGGTCAGGGCCGGATGGCTGTAGTCCAGGCTGTCCGCCGTCCGCGGGCTCGCCGCCCGCAGCAGCTTCATCTCGGCCGGAGCGATGGCCTGCTTGTAGCTGTTGTGGGTGCCGATCGCCTGCAGGGCGGTCATGGGCAGGGCGTCCACGGCCTGCCGCGTGCACCCCGGCGCGCCGGAGGGCCGTTCCAGGTCGCATCCGGTCGCCGCGACGGCGGCGGCGGCGAGCAGGGCGGTGATCATGGGGCGACTCCTCTGTCCTGGCGATCAGCCTGCCAAAGGTGTGTGACGGGTTGAAGTGCTCACGCGTCGGGGCGCGTTCCCGCCGCAAGGGCGTCGTAGCGGTAAAGCCCGTCCATCGTCGAGCCCATGCCGAGCCCCGCCTTCATGCCCCGGTTGCGGGCCCAGCTGAACGGCGGGCGCAGGTGGTAGATCGTCGCGTTCCGGCGCGATGCCGCCTGGATGCCGGCGGTCCTCGGACGGCGAAGGGCCTCGTAGCGGGCCAGGGCGACGGGAATGGCGGCGCGTGCGCACCCCGCCAGGCAGGCGGCCAGGACGGCGGCGTCCTCGATGGCCATGCAGGCGCCCTGGGCCATGAAGGGCAGGGTGGGGTGGCAGGCGTCGCCCAGAAGGGTCGCCGCCCCCCGGCTCCACCCGGGCAGGGGATCGCGGTCGAACAGGGCCCAGCGGAAGCAGGCGTCCTCGGGCGCGGCCTCGACGATCCGTCGTACGCTGGGGTGCCAGCCGGCGAAGTCCCGGCGCAGGTCTGCGGCTTCGCCCCGGCTGGACCAGGACTCCTCGCGCCAGTCGTCCGCCTCGACCACGCCGACGAAGTTCACCAGGGTCCCGCCCCGGACATAGTAGTGCACGAAATGGGCGCCGGGCCCCATCCAGAGGGCGGCGACGGGCCGGATGTCCGCGCCCTCCAGCCGGGCGGCGGGGATCAGGCCGCGCCAGGCGACATTGCCGGTGAAGCGGGGGGAGGAGGGGCCGAACAGGGCCTCGCGCACGACGCTGCGCAGGCCGTCCGCCCCGACCAGCACGTCCGCCACCAGCCGCTCGCCAGAGGCCAGGACCAGGGACGGGGTCCCGTCCCCTGGACAGGCGGCCACCGTCTCGCCCAGGCGAAGGGTGATCTGTGGCTCGGCCCGGCAGGCCTGTCCCAGCACGGAGACGAGGTCCGCCCGGTGCATGTGGAAGTAGGGAAAGCCGTATCTCCGCCGCGCCGTCTCGCCGAGGGGCGCCCGGCTGATCTCCTGGCCCCGGCGCCAGCCCCGGGCCTCGACGGCTTCGGGGCGGAAGGCCAGGGCGGACAGCTCCGCCTCCAGGCCCAGGGAAAACAGGACCCGCGTGGCGTTGGGCGAGACCTGCAATCCAGCCCCCACCTCGCCCAGGGCCGGCGCCTGCTCGACCACCGTGACGGACAAGCCCTTCCGGGCCAGGGCCAGGGCCGCCGTCAGCCCACCGACACCCCCGCCGACAACCAGGGCGGTCAGGGAGGCGCCGGCCTTGGGGGTCACCTAGGCTTCCAGCAGGCTGCGCAGCATCCAGGCGGTCTTCTCGTGGACATTGATGCGCTGGGTCAGCATGTCCGCCGTGGGCTGGTCCCGGGCGGCGTCGACCACCGGGAAGAGATTGCGGGCCGTGCGGGCCGTGGCCTCCTGGGCGACCACCAGCTGCCGGACCATCTCGTTGGCGTCCGGCACGCCCTCAGGCTCGCGGATCGAGGTCAACCGCGCGAACTCGGCATAGGTGCCCGGCGACGGAAAGCCGAGGGCGCGGATGCGCTCGGCGATGACGTCGATCGCGTTCCACTGCTCGGTGTACTGGCCCATGAACATGGCGTGCAGGCTGTTGAACTGCGGCCCCGTCACGTTCCAGTGGAAGTTGTGGGTCATCAGGTAGAGCGTGTAGCTGTCCGCCAGCAGGGCGGAGAGCCCCTCCGCAATCCTGTGACGCTCGGCCTCGGGTATGCCGATGTCGATGGGCGGGGGCGAAAGAACTGCAGACATTGCGGTGTCTCCGGGTGAGGTCGGCTCGTTGTCTGGAGGTGGGGGATGAAGCGGTCCCTGTCAAATCCGGCGGAAACCCCTGGGCCCCTGGGTCACCCTCGACGCGACGTCAGCACCAGCCAGTGCATGACCTCAGGACGCCATTCGCAGACCATCAGCCATCGCTCGAAGGACGAGAGTTTCGCAAGCATGGGGAAGGCGGAGGGATCGCGGGGACCTTCCCGCACCAGGGCGATGTCGTGGGTCCCGGCGAATCGTCCCTTCAGGGTCTCAGTCAGGTTCCGGTCCGTGAAATCGTGGCACTCGACGATCAGGTCGCAGTGCGCCAGCGGTTCCGCCGCCTCCAGGAGGGAGGTCTCGTAGCCCTCGCAGTCCACCACCAGCAGAGGCGAGGACGCCGTCCCGACCAGGGCGCGAAGGTCAGCCGCCTGGCAGAGGCCGCGGACCTCGAAGGGCCCTGCAACGCCATTGGTCCGGGCTGACCCCCGGCAGATCTCCTGCGCCTTCTCATCGATGTCGAAGGCCACAACCCTTGCCCCCTGCGCCCGGCGGGCCAGACCCACGGCGTAGTATCCCTCCGCGCAGCCGACATTGACGATCAGGTCCGGCTTGCGGGCCAGACCCGCCTCCACCGCAGCGTGAAGTTCGGCCTCGTAGACACCAAGCAGCTTGGCGGAGGCGTCGCCGTCGCTCCAGCTGGCTTCGGTCGGCAGGATCATGTCCTTGAAGGGCCCGCTGAGCACCTTGCCCCCGCTCGCCCGCGCGAGCTGGGCGGTGAGATCGGCGAGGCGCGTCCGCGCCGACAGGGTGGAAATCTGCCTGAGGGCGCGGGGATAGTCCGGCGGCTGCATGCCCCTACTCCTCGTCGAAGCCGATGAAGACCGCCGCCTCGTCCACCGACTTGCGGTTCGAGACCACGGCGTTGGCGGGGAAGCTGTCGTCGGGCCAGCCCATGGCGATGCAGATCATGATGACCTGGTCGTCGGGGATGCGGGCGTGCTCGCGCACCACCGGGGACTGCATGATGCCCTGGCTGTTGATCACGCAGCCCAGGCCCCGGGACCAGGCGGCGTTGACCAGGCAGTTCGTCACCGCGCCGCAGTCGAAGGGGCCGATGTCGCCGCCGTGGATCGAGCGGTCATAGGTGACGACGATGGAGACCGGGGCGTCGAACTGGCGGAAGCCGCGCAGCACCCAGTCCTGCCGCTTGGCCTTGTCCTCGCGCGCGATGTCCATGGCGGCGAACAGCTGCTTGGCGATCTCGATCTGACGCTCCCTGTGCACGCCGTCATAGGCGCCATGGCTGCGGAACTCCCGGGAGTCCGGCACCCCGGCCAGGTTGCGCTCTGTATTGCCGGCGCGGATGGCGTCCAGCACGGGGCCGGCGACCACGTAGAAGTTCCAGGGCTGGGTGTTCAGCGAGGAGGGCGCGCGCATGGCCAGCTCCAGCACCTCGCGGATCACGGCCTTCGGCACGGGCTCCGGCTTGAAGCCGCGGATGCTGCGCCGGCCCTTGATCACCTCGTCGAACTGCATGTCGTCCTCTTCCCTCGGCCGCGCGGGCCGTCAGATCCTGAAACCGTGGTCTTCGAGCCAGGTCTTCACCAGGCCGACGGCCTGGGCGCCGAGTTCCGGCTGGTCCTGGTAGTAGTGGGTGGCGCCGGCAATCTCATGGAAGCGCCGGTCCCCGTGGGCGACGGCGTCGAACAGCCGCCGGGCGTGGCTGGGGGTGCAGGCGTCGTCGGCGCTGTTGTTGATCACCAGGACGGGGGCCTTCACCCGGGCCAGGCAGGCCGGGGCGTCGGCGCGGGCGTCATCCAGGCTCCATTGAGACAGCCAGCTGCGCAGGGTCGAGAAGCGGGCCAGGCCGATGGGGCTCATGTTCACGATGCGCGGGTCGCCCAGGTAACAGACGCGGGGCGCCCGGTCGTTGGGATCCACCGCCGGGTCCAGCCAGCGCGGGTCGGCCATGGTGCCGTGAACGACAAAGCCGAACTCCTCGTCCGGCCGGCCAGTGCGCCGCAGGTGTTCCAGCCTGGCCTTCACCCAGGCGGTGATCCGCCGGTTGCGCGCCTCCTGGGCGGCCCGGTAGCGGGCCAGGAAGGCCGGGGAATACGGCGGCTTCACCCGCTCGCCGTAGAGGTCCAGGTCCGGATCCCTCTTCTCGGGGTCGGCCTCGTCCAGGATGGAGGCGTCCAGCCACTCGGTCAGCGTGCCGTGGCGCGAGACATGGGCGGCCATCAGGATGATCCCGTCCGCCGGGACCAGCCGTGCGTCGACCAGGGACAGAGGATCTCCCGCCGGCGTGTGGGTGAGGGAGGGCTGCTCGGCCTCGGCCTGGTAGAAGGCCGACAGGGCCCCGCCGCCGCTCCAGCCCAGCAGGATGACATTGGCGTAGCCCAGCTTCTCCCGGGCGTGGCGCACCGCGGCCCCCAGGTCGAGGGCCACCTTCTCCATGATCAGGGCGTTGTCGACGCCCCGGTATCGGCTGTCGGCGGCCAGGACGTGGACGCCGGCCTCGGCGAACAGACGCATGACCGGCAGGCCCCCGGTCCCGCCGATGGGGTGCATGGTGACCAGAACCGTATCCGAGGGGGTCTCCGGGCGGATCAGGGTGGCCCCCGTCGCCACCAGTCCCACTGCGCCGCCATAGGTGTCCTTGAAGGCGGAGGGATCGCGCGAGACGATGGTGATGGGCGTCCGGGTGACGGCCGGGCGTGGGCTCATTCCGCCGGATCCGCCGCCAGCTTTCGCACCGGCGGCTCATTGTAGGAGGCCCGGGCCATGTAGACCTCGTCGGGCATCTCCAGGAGCTTTTCATAGACCGCCGGCGGGTACTTCAGGTGCGGCCTGGCGGGATCAAAGGCCGGCTGGGGCGTCTCGGGCCTGGCGCCCGGCCCGGCGGGCGGATTGCGAAAGGCTGCCAGCTCCTCGGCAGAGATGCCGGCCAGGGTGACGACCTCCGGGTCGATCCACTCATCCGGGTCCGGCGGGCTGAGCGAGGTGGAGATCTCCAGGTTCAGCCCCTCGGGCCCGGCGAAGTAGATGGACTGGCAGAAGCCGTGGTCCACCGGCCCGAAGACCGGCACGCCGTTCTGGCGGATGCGATTGCGGAAGGCGACGAGGTCCTCCATCGACTCCACGTTGAAGGCCACGTGCTGCATGGTCCCCGGCGCGGAGGGCCCCCCGCCGTGGGGCGCATGGCTGGACCCCAGCTCGCTCTTGCCCTTGGCGTTGTCGGGCATGGCCACGAAGGCCACCGAGGCGTTGTCGTCCAGCTCGAGGAAGCCATGCCAGGCCCCAGGGACGCCATGCATCCAGAACAGGGCCGTCAGCCGCATGCCCAGCACCTCGCTGAAGAAGGCGATCTGACCCTTCATGTCCGTGGTGCTGAAGGCCAGGTGGTGCAGTCCGCGAAGCCTGGACATGGGGAGTCCTCCGTCTGGGGCCTATTTCCGCCCGCTGGTGGGAATGTCGCGGAACGCAACGTCCTTGTCGACGCGGATGTCGCCTGGCAGGCCCAGGACGCGCTCGCCGATGATGTTGCGCAGGATCTCGTCCGAGCCGCCCTCGATGCGGGTGGCGGGCGAGCGCAGCAGCATCTGCTGGAAGCGGGCGTTCATGGGCGAGGACTCGTCCTGGATCGCGCCGGACTGGCCCTGGATGTCGAGGGCGAACATGGCCAGCTCCTGCATGGTGGCGCCGGCCACCAGCTTGCCGATGGAGTTCTCCGGTCCGGGGGTTTCTCCCTTGGAGAGGGCGGTGATGGCCCGCATGCCTGTGTACTTCAGCCCGCTCTGCTTCACGGCGAACTGGGCCAGGCGAGAGCGCACGGAGGCGTCGTCCACCGCCGGCCGGCCGTCGACCTCGGCCTGGAGGCAGAAGTCGAACAGTTCTGGGAACCCCGTCGACATGCCCGAGCCGATGGACAGGCGCTCGTTCATCAGGGTGGTCAGGGAGACCTCCCAGCCCTGGCCGACGGCGCCCAGGCGCTGGTCGTCGGGGATACGCACGTCGGTGAAGTAGACCTCGTTGAAGCCCGACTGGCCGTTGGCCTGCTTGATCGGGCGGACCTCGACCCCCGGGGTCGACATGCTCAGGAAGAACATGGTCAGGCCCTTGTGCTTGGGCGCATCGGGGTCGGTCCGGGTGATCAGGAGGCCCCACTGGGAGTGCTGGGCGCCGCTGGTCCAGATCTTCTGGCCGTTGATGATCCAGTCGCCCGAGCCGTCATCGGCCTTCACCGCGCTGGTGCGCAGGCCGGCCAGGTCGGAGCCGCCGGCGGGCTCGGAGAAGAGCTGGCACCAGATCTCCTCGCCCGAGGCGAGGGGCGGCAGGAGGCGGCGCTTGTGGTCCTCGGAGGCCCAGGCCATCACGGTGGGGCCGCACATGCCGTGGCCGATGATGAAGGGGCTGGAGAGGGAGCCATAGATTCCCTCTTCCTGGCCCCAGATGACCCGCTCGATCGGCGTGCGGGCGCCGCCGCCGTATTCCCTGGGCCAGTTCAGGCAGGCCCAGCCCGCCTCGGCCTTCTTCTTCTGCCAGGCCTTGCTCGCCGCCATCGGGTCTTCGCTCTCGATGCCGCTGGAGGCGAAGCCGGCGCGCTTCAGCTCGGCCTCGAGGTGGGTGGGGGCGTTCGCCTGGATCCAGGCGCGGGCCTCGGCGCGGAAGGCGGCTTCTTCGGGCGTGTCGTCGAAATCCATGGGGGACTCCTTCAGGCGGCTTGGGTGTTGGCGCCCTGCAGGCGCGAGATCAGCAGGTCCTCCCAGGTCGACAGCGACCCGAGGGCGAGGGCCAGCGCATTGGAGCGCCGGTAGAAGAGGTGGCAGTCGAAGGCCCAGGTGAAGCCCATGCCGCCGTGCACCTGGATGTTGTTCTTGGCGCAGTGCTGGAAGGCCTGGGTGGCCGAGACCCGCGCCGTGGCGGCGGCCACAGGCAGCTCGGAGCTGCCCGAGGCCAGGGCCCAGGCGCCGTAGTAGCAGTTGGACCGGGCCAGGGTGGCCGAGACGTACATGTCCGCCAGCATGTGCTTGATGGCCTGGAAGGAGCCGATCTGGCGGCCGAAGGCCATGCGGTCCAGGGCGTAGTCCCGGGCCATGGACAGGGCGCGATCGGCGCCGCCCACCTGCTCGAAGGCCATCAGGATGGCGGCCCGGTCCATGACCTGGCTGGCGATAGCCCAGCCCTCGCCCTCGCCGCCGAGCCGCTCGGCCGGGGCGCCCTCGAAGGCCAGGCGGGCCTGGCTGCGGGTGGGGTCGATGGAGGCCAGGGTCTCGCGGGTCACGCCGGGGCCGTTCAGGTCGACGAGGAAGAGGCTGATGGCCTGCTCGCCCCGGCCGGCGCCCGAGCGCGCGGCGACGATGGCGAGGTCGGCGATGTCGCCGTCCGGCACGGGGGACTTGGCGCCGGAGAGCCGGCCGTCGCGGACGGCGGCGGCGACCTTGTCCGGGGTCATCCGGCCCTGGCCCTCGACGAAGGCGAAGGTTCCGATGCTCTCGCCGCTGGCGAGCCTCGGCAGCCAGGCCTTCTTCTGCGCTTCGGTCCCCGCCTGCAGCAGGAACTCGGCGGCCAGATAGATGGACGAGGCGACGGGGACAGGCGCCAGGGCCCGGCCCAGCTCCTCGGCGGCCAGGCACAGCTCCAGGTGCGACAGGCCGACGCCGCCATAGGCCTCGGGGATGGCCACGCCCAGGACGCCCATCTCGGCCAGGCCCCGGTAGAGGTCGCGGGCGAAGGGCTCGCCGCCCTCAAGCCCGCTGCGGACCACCGCCGGGGTGCACTTCTCGGACAGGAACCGGCGGATCTGGTCCTGCAGCTGCTTCTGGTCGTCGGAGAAATCGAGGTTCATGCGTCGTCCGTCCCATGCGCTCCCCGCTGGCGGGGGAATTCTCCGCTATTTCGAGAGGCTGACCCTACGCCAGTCAAGGGGCTGGGCCCTCAGTTCGCCGCCGCCGCCAGGATGCGGTCCACGACCGCCGCCAGTTTCTCATCGATGATGTGCAGGTAGGCCTGCCAGTCATCCATGTGGCTGAGATCTTCGGCGCCATCGGACACGCCGCGCAGGCCCGCCAGGGGCACGCCATGGGTCATGCAGGCCCGGGCGACGGCGAAGGTCTCCATGTCCACCATGTCGGCGTCGATGGTGTCGTAGGCCGCCCCTGAGATCACCGCCCCGCCAGTGGACAGGCGCACTGTGGGTATGTCCGGCAGCAGGACCTGCAGCGGCAGTTCGCGCGGCAGGTCGAGATAGGGGGTCAGGCCCGCCGGGATGCCGAGGGGCGAGGCGTCGATGTCGCGATAGCTCACGCTGGCCACCTGGTAGACCCCGGTCTGCTCCAGGCTCCGCGAGCCGGCCGAACCCAGGCAGACGGCCAGGTCTGGGGTCTGCCCGCTCGCCTCCAGCCGGGCCAGGGCGGCGCCCACCGCCAGCCCCGCCTCCACCGGCCCCACGCCCGTCATCAGGGGCGTGAAACGGGCGCGAAGGGCCGGGCCGTACTCCGGCGGTGCGGCCATGATGAAGAGGATGCGGCGATCGCCCGCCCTGACGAGTTCCATGGATGCACTCTGCCCCGGATCGTCCCTGGCGTCAGCCCGGGGGCGTGCGAAAAACGGGAAGTTTTCAGGCCCGGCGGCACCGCTCGGAGCAGTACTTAACCTCGTCCCAGACCTTCTCCCACTTCTTCCGCCAGGCGAAGGGGCGGCCGCAGACGGGGCAGGTCTTGGTCGGCAGGTCCGACTTGCGCCTGGCCTTCACAGGCCCAGTTCCGCCAGGCAGGCGGCGGCGTCGGCGCGCAGTTCCCCCCGCCGGTCCTCGCCCATGCGCTCCAGGGTGCGCACGGATTGCGCCATGCGGGGGTTGGAGGCGAACCGCGCCGCGTGGCGGTCGATGAAGTCCCAGTAGAGCCGGTTGAAGGGACAGGCGCCCGTCCCGCTCCGCACCTTCACGTCGTAGGCGCATCCGCCGCAATAGTCGGACATCCTGTGGATGTAGGACCCGCTGGCGGCATAGGGCTTGGAGCCCAGGAGGCCGCCGTCGGCGTACTGGCTCATGCCCAGTGTGTTGGGCGCCTCCACCCATTCGAAGGCGTCGGCATAGGCGCCCAGGTACCACTCGTGCACCGCGTGGGGGTCCACCCCGGCCAGCAGGGCGAAGTTGCCCGTCACCATCAGCCTCTGGATGTGGTGGGCATAGGCGAGGTCGAGGGTCTGGTCGATGGCGGCCTTCAGGCAGGCCATGCCGGTCTCGCCGGTCCAGTAGAAGTCCGGCAGGGGCCGGCGCGCCTCCAGGGCGTTGCGGAAGACATAGGCCGGGCCCTCCCGCCAGTAGACGCCCCGCACGTATTCCCGCCAGCCGATCACCTGCCGGATGAAGCCCTCGGCGGCGTTGAGGGGAACCCCGCCCCCCCGCCAGGCCGTTTCCACAGCCTTGCAGACCTCAAGCGGCTCCAGAAGGCCGATGTTGAGATACGGCGAGAGAACCGCATGGTGCAGGTAGGGCGAGGCCTGAAGCATGCCGTCCTGGTCGTCCCCGAAGTGAGGCAGGGCGACCTCCAGGAAGTACGCCAGGCTGGCCTGGGCCTGCTCCCGGGTCACGGCGAACCGGAAGTCATCAAGGCTGCCGAAGCCGTCGGGAAAGCGCCTCGCCACCATCTCAAGAACCGCCTGGGTCCCGGCGTCGGGGTCGTGCCGCAGGGGCTCGGGCAGGAAGAGGCCGCCGGCCGGCGGCGCCCGGTTCTCGGCGTCGAAGTTCCAGCGCCCGCCGGCGGGCGCCTCGCCGTCCATCAACAGGCCGGTGCGCCGGCGCATCTCACGGTAGAAGAACTCCATCCGCAGGGCCTTGCGGCCCTCCGCCCAGGTCTCGAAGTCGGCATGGGAGGCGATGAACCGGTCATCCTCGATCACGGTCACCGGAACGCCAAGGGCAGCGGCCCAGCCGTCAGCCTCCAGCTTTAGGCGCCATTCCCCCGGCGCCGTCAGAAAGACCGCCGAGGCGCCATGCCGGCGGACCGCCCGCTCCAGCTCGCCGCCAAGGGTCCCGGTATTGCCCTCATCGTCCAGCGCCACATAGTCGACCCGCCAGCCCGCCGCCCTGAGGCGTGCTGCGAAATGGCGCATGGCCGCCAGGACTAGGACGATCTTTTTGCGGTGGTGCCGGACATAGGTCGCCTCGCCCATGACCTCGGCCATCAGCACGACGGTCTGCGAGGGATCGCGTCTCCGAAGGCAGGAGAGGGAGTCGCTGAGCTGGTCCCCGAGGATCAGGACAAGGTCGGTCATACGCCGACTATGCCATGAACCGGCGCCCCTACCAGGGCACGGTCCGGCCCTCGGCGTCGAAGAAGCCTCCGTTGGCGCCGGCGGGCAGGGCGTCCAGCACGGCCAGGAGCTTGCCCGCCGCCGTCTCCGGGCTCTGGGCTTTGGGGTCGTCGCCGACGAAGGGCGCGGAGAGGGCGGTGGCCACTGTGCCGGGATGCAGGGCCACGCAGAGGGCCTCGGGGTTGCGCCGGGCCAGCTCGATCGCGGCGCTGCGGACCAGCTGGTTGAGGGCCGCCTTGGAGGCGCGGTAGGCGTACCAACCCCCCAGACGGTTATCCCCGATGCTGCCCACCCGCGCCGAGAGGGCGGCGAAGACGCAGCGGCCCCTCCTCGGCAGGCGTGGCAGGACGTGCTTCATCACCAGGGCGGGCCCGGTGGCGTTGATCGCGAAGGCCTCGGCCAGGGCGGCCGGGTCAATCCGCGAGAGGCTCTTCTCCGGGGCCATTCCGGGGCCGTGCAGGACGCCGGCGGCGTGGATCACCAGCCTCAGGTCGCCGGCCGACGCGGCGGATGCGACGGCCGCGGCGACGGAGGCCTCGTCGTGGAGGTCGAGGGGCGGCTCGCTGTTCCGCCCCAGGCCGATCACCCGGTCGTAGCGCCGGGAGGCCTCAAGGGCTTGGACCAGGGCGGCGCCGATCCCCCCGCCGGCGCCGATGACCACCCCGACGACCGGATCGGCCTGGGGAGGGGCTGTTGGCGAGACGTCTCGGGCTTCTGCTCTCTTCAAGGTCCGGACTCCGGCTGTGACTTTAGGGATGTGGACGCTCGGGCTTTGCGCGGCAATGCCTCGCAGCCATCCCACTGGAGACGGTGCCAAGGGCGCAGCGCCCCGAACTTCATCGACGTCGCACCAAATCCACTGACTACTGAATGTGCGAATGAATTCATGTATTACTCCGAAAACTTGAGAGTCGATACCACTCGAATAATTACTTATAAAAATACAACAAGCAATAAACTTCGATAAATATAAAGTTTTGTGTCAGCGACAAAAGACTTAATCGCGAAATTGTTTATTCAATTCATTTGAAATAAAATCGAAAACTCGTCGAACTCGACGACTCGTTCTTAATTCGGCATGAGTAGTCAGCCATATCGGAAGTTCAGGCATATCTATACCTGGAAAAAGTCTAACAACACCTTGCTCTTTTTCTCCCACATCAGTTTGAATGAAACCTATACCAAATCCCGCAAGAACCATTTTCCATTGGACTAAGCGACTGTCACAGCGGAAACTAAATTGCTCGCGATTAATATTGATTCCCGCGGATCTGTATCCTTCTAATATTTTATTTGATTTGTCTTCACTTATCAGTTTATGATTCAAGATATCGTCTCGAAATACGGGAGCACCATTTCGGGATATGTATTCGTGAGAAGCATACATCCCAATTTTGACATTACCAACCTTTCTACAGATCAGCTCGGTCTGTGAGGGTTGGAACATACGCAATGCGATATCAGCCTCTCTAAGCAGAATATTTGAAGTGTTGTCTGACGAAACAAGTTCAATATCGATTTCAGGTTCAGCAATCTTCAAGGAAGTTATAATTGAAGGTAAAACAAAGGCAGACATTATTTCACTCGCTGAAATTCTAATCGTTCCGGCAATAGATTCTGAATGGCCAGCGGCAGATAAAGCTATCTTTCTTGATACTTCATCCATCCGCTTTGCATCTTCATAGAGGGCGACGCCTGTCGGAGTGAGAACTAGCCCTGCTCCGGTGCGGTCAAAGAGCTGCACGGCCAGGGCGGACTCCAAGATCGCCATGTGCCTGCTCATGGTGGGTTGGCTGCTGCCGGTCTTGCGCGCAGCACCCGCCAAAGAGCCTGCTTCCACCACGGCGACAAAGGCTTGAAGCAGGGACCAGTCCAGAGCGGGCATCATTCGACCTATTCATTTTTGAATTTCTAAATCTCGATTCTTTCAGATCGCCTTAAAAGTTGAATATCTGAATAGTGGTCTCATCACAAGCAGCGGTCTCGGTATCAGCACTGGAGCCTCTGCAAGACAGGAGTGTCTGGGCCATGGTCGCTTTTCCTCCCATTGCAAAACGCAGCCACCTGGTAGCTTGGGTATTCGGATCCCTTGCCTTGGCGGCTTCAAACTCTGTATGGGCGCAGAGTTCTTCGGTGGCAGAGTCGAGCCAGTCGCCGGCTATCTCAGTGGGTCGGGAGTGGAGTGGCCGCGTAGGGGTCGGTGTTCTCAGTATTCCTGAATACGAGGGCGCTTCGCAAATGGCTCCAGTTCCCCTGATCGCCGGGGAAGCGCGCTGGGGCGACCGACGCTATATAGCCGTCGAGGGCCCTTCAGGCCGAATGAACTTGCTTGATCAAAGCGGTCTGGAGTTCGGGCCCGCCTTCAACATCACTTTTGGTCGGGACAAGAATATCGATTCCAAGAAGGTCCGTCTCCTCGGGGAGATTGACGACGCGGTGGAGTTAGGCGCCTTTGTTGCCTATGAGATCGGCAGTACGATGCGGGAGGGTGATACGATCCGTCTCGCTGGGGAAGTACTGGCGGACGCAACTGACGTACATGGCGGCGTTCTGGCTGACGTTTCGGCCACATACACCGCCTTGATCGGAGAGCGCTGGCGCGTCTCTTCCTCGGCGTCGCTTAGCTTTGTTAGCGACGAGTATGCAGATACCTATTTCTCCGTCACACCGAAAGGCGCGGCTTTATCGGGGCTGAAAGCAACGAAAGTCGAGTCGGGAGCCAAAGACTTTTCGCTCTCGGCGAACGTCAGCTATGGGCTCAACGATAGATGGGCACTGTTTGGTCTGGTTGGATACAGTCGCCTACTGGGTGACTTCGCCGACAGTCCCATCGTAGCCGTCGAAGGGGATGAGAATCAGTTCTCAGCGGGAATTGGTGTTGGCTGGCGGTTCTGAAGTCTGCGCTCCCCGCCCCCCGGAAAGGCGGGGCCTCCAGTTTTTCCCCTCGCCGCAACCGGAGCTCCCCCCTCCGGAGCGGAAGGCAAGAGGAGGGCGCAGCGCCGGTACCCTGCGCGCGCCCGGGAGGCCCGCACCCCCCGGCCGCTCCGGTGGCCGGGGGGCGTTCGCCGTGGCGACACGGGAGCCTGTTACGCGCTGGGATGTGGACGCCGCGCCTCGTCGCCGCAATATTCCCTTCATGTTGTCCCGGCGATCCCGTTACGCCCTGCGCGCCCTCATCCACCTCGCCCAGAGGGAGGCGGCCGGGCCCGCCTCCATCGCCGAGATCGCCCGGCTCGCCTCGGCGCCCCGCAAGTTCCTTGAGGCCATCCTCCTGGACCTGAAGCACCATAATCTCCTGATCTCCAGCCGGGGCCGGTCCGGGGGCTATCAGTTGGCGGCGCCGCCGGAGGCGATCAGCTTCGCCGACGTCATTCGGGCCCTGGACGGACCCCTCGCCCTGGCGCCCTGCGCCTCGAAGACGGCCTACCGCCCCTGCGAGGCCTGTCCGGACGTGGCGACCTGCCCGGTCCATCCCGCCCTGGTCGCCGCCCGCGAGGCCGTGGCGGCCGTGCTTGAGGGCTGGACCCTGGCCCGGGCGGCCCGCGAGGCGCCGCCCTTCCAGATTTCCTGATCGGGCCCGGACTTTTAATCTATCGCCCCTCTAGGAATTATCGGGCATTGGCCTTCCTTCCCGAAGGAGTGCGCCCGTGGAAGAGTTCCTGCTGTTCGCCCTGGTCGGCTTCCTGGCCCAGGCCGTCGACGGCGCCCTGGGCATGGCCTACGGCGTCGTGTCCTCCACGGTCCTGTTGAGCGTCGGCGTGCCCCCGGCGACGGCCTCGGCCACCGTCCATGCGGCGGAGGTCTTCACCACCGCCGCCTCGGCCGGATCCCACGCCTGGCACCGGAATGTGAACTGGAAGCTGTTCGCCCCCCTCGCGATCGGCGGGTGTATCGGCGGGGCCCTCGGCGCCTTCGTCCTGACCTCCATCGACGGCTCGATCCTGAAGCCCTGGATCACCGGCTACCTGGCCTTGATGGGCGGGGTGATCCTCTGGCGCGCCATCCGCGGCCCGGCGCCGCGCCTCTTTCCGGTGAAGTACAGCGGGCCCCTGGGTTTCTTCGGCGGCCTGTTCGACGCCATCGGCGGGGGCGGCTGGGGTCCGACCGTGGCCACCGCCATGGTCGGCGCCGGCGGCGATCCCCGAACCAGCATCGGCACCACCAACACCGCCGAGTTCCTGGTCACCTCGACCATCTCGGCGACCTTCCTGGCGACCCTGCTGACCGGTCACTGGGCCGATGCAGGGGACCTGACCAGCCACGCCACGGCGGTGGCGGGCCTGGTCGCCGGAGGCCTGGTCTCAGCCCCCCTGGCCGGCGTCATGGTCAAGCTGGCGCCGCAGCGGATCCTGACCGGCGCCGTCGGCGTGCTTGTCGCCAGCCTCGCCGCCTACCAGGCCGCCCGGCTCGCCGGCTGGGTCTAGAGGACCAGCTTGTCGAAGTCGCTGGCGTCGTGGCGTTCCAGCAGCTGGCTCTCGGGCTTGCCGAAGGGCCGGTTGACGGCGCGGCCGCGCTTCACCGCCGGCCGGGCGCCGATGGCGTCCGCCCAGCGATTGACGTTCACGTACTCATGCACCTGCAGGAACTCGCCGCCGCCATAGAGCTCGCCCTTGGCCATCGCGCCGTACCAGGGCCAGATGGCCATGTCGGCGATGGTGAAGTCCGGCCCGGCGATGAACTCGCTCTCGCCCAGGCGGCGGTCCAGCACGTCCAGCTGGCGCTTCACCTCCATGGCGAAGCGGTCGATGGCGTACTCGATCTTGAACGGAGCGTAGGCGTAGAAGTGGCCGAAGCCGCCGCCCAGGTAGGGGGCGCTGCCCATCTGCCAGAACAGCCAGGACATGCACTCGGCGCGGGCGGCCGGTTCCGTCGGCAGGAAGGCGCCGAACTTCTCGGCCAGGTGCACCAGGATGGCGCCGGATTCGAACACCCGGATCGGCTTCGGCCCGCTGCGGTCCAGGAGGGCCGGGATCTTGGAGTTTGGATTGATGTCAACAAAGCCGCTGGAGAACTGGTCGCCCTCGTTGATGCGGATCAGCCAGGCGTCGTACTCGGCGCCGGAATGGCCCAGGGCCAGCAGCTCCTCCAGCATCACTGTCACCTTCACCCCGTTGGGCGTGCCCAGGGAGTAGAGCTGCATCGGGTGGCGGCCCACCGGCAGGTCCTTGTCATGGGTCGGGCCGGCGATGGGCCGGTTGATGTTGGCGAACCGGCCGCCGTTCTCGCGGTTCCAGGTCCAGATCTTCGGCGGGACGTATTCGGCGTCGGACATTGGTGGAGACTCCCCTGTCGGGCGCAGCCGCCTCCCGCGGGCGCCCCTCTGCGCCAGAGTAGCCATCCGTCCGGGTTTCCCAACGGGATTTTGCGCATCGGCCCTGGGCGCCTATCTCCTGGGTCCAGTCCCCGGAGGAAACCCCATGTCCAGTCCCGCTCGCCCCAGTCGCCGCGCCCTGCTCGCCGCTGCGCCCCTGGCCGCCGCTGCAGCGCCCGCTCTTGCGAACGAGGTCCTGCCCGCCGGGGCGCTGAAGGGCCGGTCGGTCCTGATCACCGGCGCCAGCTCGGGTTTCGGCCGCCTCATGGCCCTGCACCTTGCGGGCCTCGGCGCCCACGTGATCGCCTCCATGCGCAACCTGCAGGGCGGTCGGCGCCCTGAAGCCGTTTCCCTGAAGTCAGAGGCTGGCGGCCTCCCGGGTCGGCTCGACCTGGTCGAGATCGACGTCACCCGCCCGGAGCAGGTCGCGGCCGGAGTCGCCGAGGCCGAGCGTCTTGCCGGCGGCGGCCTGGATGTCCTGGTCTCCAACGCCGGCATCGGACTTTCCGGTCCCCTGGAGCTGCATGACGAGGCGGCGATGGAGGTGGAGTTCCAGACCAACCTGCTGGGCGGCCTGCGCATGGCCAGGGCCGTCCTGCCGGGCATGCGGGCCCGGAAGGCCGGACTCATCCTCCCGGTCTCTTCCCAGCTGGGCCGGATCGTCATGCCCAACATGGGCGGCTACTGCTCGGGCAAGTGGGGGCTGGAGGCCGCCTTCGAGGCCATGGCCTACGAGCTCGCGCCCCTTGGCGTCGAGGTCACCATTGTCCAGCCGGGCGGCTACCCGACCCGGATCTGGGAGACCGGCGCCAAGGCGGTCGAAGCCATGATCGCCCGGAACGAGCCGGAGCGGGTCCAGGCCTACGCCCAGCACATCGCCATCACCCGGGCCTCCATGACCGCCCCGCGCCGGTCGGATCCGATGGACGTGGCCCACGCCATCGCCGCCCTGATCGCCCTGCCGGCGGGGGATCGCCCCCTGCGCCGGCCGGTCCACCCGGACACCACCGTCACCACGGCCGTGAACAAGGCGCTCTCGGATGTCCAGGACCGTGTCCTGTCCCGTGGCCCCTACGCTGCCTGGCGCGCCGCCGTTTCGGGCTAGGCTCCAGCCCGACGAGGTCGGCTCACCGGGTTTCCCAAGAAGCATGGGCGCTCGCTCCCTCAATTCCTCCCCACCAGGGGGAGGTGGACCGCGCAGCGGGCCGGAGGGGGTCAGCTGAGAGAGGGATTGACCCCCTCACCCGGCTTCGCCGGGAGCTCCCCCTCGGGGGAGCAATGGGTTCTGTGATTCCTCCCCATCAGGGGGAGGTGGACCGCGCAGCGGGCCGGAGGGGGTCTGCGGCGACGGGGATTGACCCCCTCACCCGGCTTCGCCGGGAGCTCCCCCTTGGGGGAGCAATGGGTTCTGTAATTCCTCCCCATCAGGGGGGGAGGGGGTCTGCTGGGGGGCCGTCTCTGCCCCGCACCGCCGTCTCGATCGCTGCGGCCGGCCCGGTTCAAAGCCCATCGGACCGGGATGCCGGACGAAGGTTTGCGGTTGCCTCCCGCCGCAGGGGCGCCAAACTTGGTCCCAGAGGAAACACCGGAACTGGTCAGGAGTACGACCCCCATGCCCCCCGCCGATGACGCCGCCCCCGTCCGCCCCCTCGACAAGGAGGCCCTGAAGGCCAAGTACCGGGCCGAGCGCGACAAGCGCCTGCGCGCCGACGGCAATGACCAGTACATCCGCGTCGCCGGGGTCTTCTCCGGCTATCTCGATGATCCCTACACGCCCTTCCAGCCAAGGGAGCCCAAGACCGACCACGTGGAGTTCGCCTTCATCGGCGGCGGCTTCGCCGGCCTGGTCGCCGGCGCCCGCCTGGTCGAGGCCGGCATCACGGACGTGCGCATCATCGAGAAGGGCGGCGACTTCGGCGGCACCTGGTACTGGAACCGCTATCCCGGCGCCCAGTGCGACACCGCCTCGATGATCTACATGCCCCTCCTGGAGGAGACGGGCCATATCCCGCGGGAGAAGTACGCCCACGCCCCCGAGATCCTCGAGCAGTGCCAGCGCATCGGCCGCAAGTACAATCTCTACGACAACGCCCTCTTCCACACCGAGGTGAAGGACCTGACCTGGGACGAGGCGAACGACGTCTGGATCATCACCACCAACCGCGACGACCGGTTCACGGCGCGCTTCCTGGGCTCAGGCACCGGCCCGCTGCACGTGCCCAAGCTGCCCGGCATACCGGGCATCGAGACCTTCAAGGGCCATTCCTTCCACACCAGCCGCTGGGACTATGACTACACCGGCGGCGATCCCCTGGGCGCGCCGCTCTCGAAGCTCGGCGACAAGCGGGTCGCCATCATCGGCACCGGCGCCACGGCGGTGCAGTGCGTCCCGCATCTCGCCAAGGCCTGCAAGGAACTCCTGGTCTTCCAGCGCACGCCATCCTCGGTGGACGTCCGCGCCAACGCCCCGATCGATCCCGAATGGTTCGCCTCCATCGCCACCCCCGGCTGGCAGCAGCGCTGGCTGGAGAACTTCACCGAGAACCAGGCGGGCGGCGGCGCCGAGGAGGACCTGGTCCAGGACGGCTGGACCGACCTGTCCCGCCGCATCCGCGAGAAGATGAAGACCATACCGCGGGAGCAGATGAGCCCGCAGGCCATGCTGGCCGCCTTCGAGGACTCCGACTTCGAGAAGATGGAGGAGATCCGCGCCCGGGTGGATTCCATCGTCGGCGACACGCAGACGGCCCAGGACCTCAAGGCCTGGTACCGCCAGCTCTGCAAGCGGCCCTGCTTCCATGACGCCTACCTGCAGGCCTTCAACGAACCCTCCGCCCGGCTGATCGACACCGACGGAAAGGGTGTGGAGCGCATCACCGAGACCAGCGTCGTCGTGGCGGGGGTGGAGTATCCCGTCGACTGCATCATCTACGCTTCGGGCTTCGAGGTGGGCACCGACTACACCCGGCGCACCGGCTTCGACCTCACCGGCGTGGACGGCCTGAAGCTGTCGCAGGCCTGGAGCGACGGTATGCGCTCCCTGCACGGCCTGCACGTCCAGGGCTTCCCCAACGCCTTCTTCGTCCAGCCGACGCAGGGCGCGAACCTGATCTCCAACGTCCCCCACAACCTCACGGACTCCGGGCGCACCATCGCCACGGTCGTCGCCGAGGCCAAGCGGCGGGGCGCCACCCGGGTGGAGGTCGCGCAGGAGGCGCAGGACGCCTGGGTGGCCCTGCTGCTGACAGGCCCCGGGCGGATGATGATGGGCTCCTCCGACTGCACTCCGGGCTACTACAACAACGAGGGCCAGGCCCTGGGGCCGGGGGCGAAGTACAGTGTCGGCTATCCGGCCGGCGCCAGCGCCTTCTTCCGCTACATCGACGGCTGGAGGAAGTCCGGGACATTCGAGGGGCTGGAGTTCGCCTGAGGCTCGCCGCCGATCGCCCTGACGCCATACGCCCGGAGTTCCCGATGCGTCTCTTCGCCGTCCTCGCCCTGGCCGCCGCCCTGGCCGGCCCCGCCTCTGCGTCCTCCCTGCAGGGGGATGGCGACGTGCCGGACTTCTACGCCTGGTCCGGCAAGGTGAAGGGCAAGCCTGGAAAGCTCCTGCGCCAGGAGCCCCTGGCCCCGGCCCTCGTGCTCGACGGCGCCGCCTCGGGCGCACGCATCCTCTACACCTCAACCGAGGGTCTGGGCGGCAAGGATCGGGTTGTGGTCTCCGGCGCGGTCTTCCTGCCCAAGGGCGAGGCGCCCAAGGGGGGCTGGCCCCTGCTGGCCTGGGCCCACGGCACAGTCGGCGTGGCCGACATCTGCGCCCCGTCCTTTGCCGGTCGCAGCCCGCGGGACAAGACCTATCTCGGCTACTGGCTGTCGAAGGGCTATGCGGTCGTGGCCAGCGACTACCAGGGCCTGGGCGTCCCGGGAGGCCATCCCTACCTCGCCACCCGGCCCGCAGCCTACAGCATGCTGGATTCCGTCCGGGCCGTGCAGAAGGGGGGCTTCCCGGTCTCCCGCAGCGTGGTCCTGATCGGCCAGTCCCAGGGCGGCGGCGCGGCCTTCGCCACCGCCGCCTACGCCCCATCCTACGCCCCCGAGCTCGACATCCGAGGTACGGTGGCCACAGGCACGCCCTACTTCTCGCCTGAGGCCCAGGCCGCCCTCCAGGCCGCCCGCCCGCGGGACGCCGTCGACCCGACCCTGGGCTACAACTTCCTGATCCACAGCCTGCTGGAGCAGATCGATCCCGGCTTCCGGGTCGAGGACTATGTGACCGATGCGGCCCTGCCCCTCGCGCGCTCCGTCGCCACCACCTGCTTTGGCGAGCTGGCCAGCGCGGTCGTACGCGGCGGCTGGACCTTCAACCGCGCCTACAAGGCCGACCCGGCCGACCGGATGCTCCCCGCCTACGCCCTGATGGGCTACCCGACCCTGAAGGTCCCCACGCCCGTCTTCATGGGTACGGGGGGCGCCGACCGCGACGTGCCGCCCGGCATGCAGCTCAGCCTCGCCGCCGACGCCTGCAAGGCCGGGACGGTGATCCAGTCCCACGTCTATCCGGGGCTCGATCACTCCGGGGCCGTGAACGGTTCGACCCGGGAGTCCTCCGCCTTCGTGGAGGCGGTCTTCGCCGGCAAGCCGGTGGCGAGCAACTGCAAGTCCCTGCCGACTCCGCCCCCCACCTGATCCACGAGCCCGGGAGTTCACATGTCCGACGCCGCCCAAGCCGTCCGCGACTTCATTGACGCCTGGCCCCGCCTGGACCCGGATGAACTGGCCGGCTGGTTCACCGAGGATGGCGTCTACCACAACATGCCCTCTGGCCCGGTCCAGGGCCGAGAGACCATCCGCGGCTTCATCGCCGGCTTCATCCGCCCCTGGGCCGAGACCCGCTGGGAGGTCGTCTCCCTCGTCGCCGACGGTGACACGGTGATCGCCGAGCGCATCGATCGCATCCGCGTCGGCGAGAAATGGATCGAACTGCCCTGCTGCGGCGTCTTCCACCTGAGGGACGGCAGGATCGCCCTCTGGAAGGACTATTTCGACCTGCCCACCTACACCCGGGCCCTGGCGGGGTAGGGGCGCCGATCCCTCAGCTAGACCTCAGGCCCTTCCAATTGTAATATCTCCGAAGATGTGACATCACCGGAGATGTGATGCGCGCTGTGCTCGACACCTCTGTGCTGGTGGCCGCGCTCCGGAGTCGAACCGGAGCCAGCAACCTGATCCTGCGGCGTGTCGCGGAGGGCGACCTGCGTCCGGTTGTGACCACGCCGCTCTGGCTTGAGTATGAGGCGGTCCTTACCCGGCCGGAACACCAACTCGTCCACGGGCTTACGCCCGCCGAGATCCAGAGATTCCTCGGGGCGTTCGCCAGTGCGTCCGAGGCGGTTGAGGTTCACTTTCGCTGGCGGCCGACGCTTCCTGATCCCTCTGACGAAATGGTTCTTGAAGCGGCGGTGAATGGCAGGTCACCGCTCCTGATTACGCACAATCCTCGGGACTTCCGGAGGGTGGATGTGAATTTCGGCGTAAGGGTCATCACCCCGGGCGCCTTCGTGAAGGAAATGTGGTCATGAGCAAGACCTCCTACCCCCTCAAACTCCCGCAATCGATCAAGGCGGCAGCTGCGCGATTGGCGAAGGAAGATGGGGTCTCCCTGAACCAATGGATCGCCGTGGCGGTGGCGGAAAAGGTGGGCGTCACGGAGACAGCCGCCGAGTTCCTGCATGGGAAGGCCGAGGGCGCCCAGCCCTCAGACCTGCTCGTCTTTCTCGATCGCGCCGCAGACGAGGCGCCCTCGCCTGAGGATGCGTGGTGACTGTCGACTGACGCCGTCCCAGTCCCCCACCTCACCCCGCCAGCTGCGCCTTCCGCTCGCGGCGGCGGCGGGTCAGGACGTGCTCGGTGTAGCCGTTGGGTTGGGCCCGGCCCTCGAAGACCAGTTCCAGCGCCGCCTGGAAGGCCACGCTGTCCGGATTTCCCGCCATCGGCGAATAGGCCGCATCGCCGGCGTTCTGGCCGTCCACCACCGCCGCCATGCGGGCGAGGGGCGGGGTGAGCAGGGCAGGCTGCCCGTCTGTGCCTCGCCCGAGGCGTTACGCCCCTTCATCCACTGGTCGCGCAGAGGGGCTGTCTGACTGGCGCCCGGCCACATCAATACATACCCAGATGTCATTCCCATGGACAGATGGACATATCTGACACATACGTAGGTGTCAGAACATGAGTCCTGTCGGGTGCGAGGCATCGCCTGCGGCGGGACCGGCCAGTCGGAGGGATTCCCGTGAAACTCAGAGCTCAGCTCCTCGTATTCTCCTGCATTACCTCGATGGCGGCGCTGCCGGCATGGGCGCAGTCCTCGGATTCCTCTGGCCCCCAAGCCGGCGCGGGTCGGCCTGTCGCCGAAGCGGACTCCACAGTCGAGGCCATTGTGGTCACCGCAAGAAAGCGGGACGAACGGCTGCAGGATGTTCCGGTCGCGGTCACCGCCTTTGGCAGGGATGACATCCAGCGCTACAAGCTGAACAGCGTTGACGAGCTGACTAGACTGACGCCCGGTTTGCAGACGGCCGAGTCTGCGGTTTCGTCCGGCGGCTCAATCTCCTTGCGCGGCATAGGAAGTGGATCGACAAATTATCTGGGCGACCAGGCGGTCTCTATCAACGTCGACGGTATGCAGGTCGGTACCCTGAACATCCGAAAGACGGCGCAGATCGACATGGCGCAGATCGAGGTGCTTCGGGGGCCCCAGGCGCTATTCTTCGGGAAGAACAGCCCAGGCGGCGTAATCTCCTTCAAGACCGCCGATCCGAAAGCCTATCGGGAAGGCGAAGTCAGCGCTGGCTTCGAAGCCGTTTCCGGTGACGCATATGTCCAAGGGATCATCTCGGGGCCTGTTTCCGACACGCTCCTTGTCAGGCTCGCTGCGCGGTACACACGGCTGGACGGCTACTTCAATCTGAAGTCCGTCCCGGCCAATGGCGACCCTCTCATCGTGCCGGCAAGCGTGGATGAGTATCCTGTTGGCGATGAGTACTTCAGTCGCCTGACCGTGATCGCGGAACCTACGAACAATCTGAAGATTAACGCCAAACTGACCTACTACGAATCCGAGGTCAAAGGTGGTTCTGCGACGATCGGTCAACGGGTCGCCTGCCCGCAGGGTGCGCCGCAATTGCAACCCCTGCACCCCTGCGTGGCCGACCGGGATATCTACGTCGGTGGAGGTCTGGCCGTGGCGTCGACTCTGGTTCCAGGCTCGCCGACGTCAGATCAACTTGGGTTGCGGCACAACAAGCAGTTTCTTGGAACCGTGCAGGCTGACTACCAAATCTCTCCCGAACTGAAAGCAACCTCAGTGACAGGTTACTATTGGTTCGATGAAATCAACGCACATAACGCTACCGTTGGGCCCCGCGCCATTCTACTCGTCCCTTATCTTCCATTCGAGATGAGGCAATTCACCCAAGAGCTCCGATTGATTTCCAGTTTTGAGTCGAAGTTGAACTTCACTGCAGGACTCTTTTATGAGGCGCGGGAAGCGTCGGGAGCTCAGGATGCTGTGTTTTTCATAGGTCCTGCTCCGATCGTAGTCGGTACCGAGCGTACACGGCAAGACCAAACAGCTTATTCAGCCTTTGGCCAAATCATCTGGAAGCCAGTCGATAATCTGGAATTATCAGGTGGTCTTAGGTATTCATTCGAGGAAAAAAGCATAGACTTTTTCTATAGAAATGCTGATGTGACAGATCGCCTCAAGCGAGACAATATATCATTTCGGAACCTATCGCCGGAGTTGACGGCGTCTTATCGTCTCTCTCCCGATTTAATGGCTTTCGCTTCATATAAGCGAGGATTCAAGTCCGGTGGGTTCGACGCGGGTTTCACGAACGGCGCAGTCGGTCGCGCTGCGCCGAGGTCGTTCAGCAACACCTTCAATGAGGAAAAGGTTGATGGCCTTGAGGGCGGCCTCAAGGGATCGATCGGAGGCAGGATCTCGTTCAGCGCCACGGCGTACCGATATGAGTATAAGGATCTACAGGTCGGTGCGTATGACCCCGTATCCATCTCGTTCAAGGTATTGAATGCGGCAGCTGCCAGGATCCAAGGGCTTGAACTCGAGGGCAATTGGCGCACCCCGATCCGGGGCCTCTCTGCGCGAGCGACAGCCGCCTACAATGACGCCGTGTTCAAGAAATTCCTCTCCGGCTGCTATGTGGGGCAGACACCGGCTTTGGGATGTAACAGAACGCAAAACCCTGCAAATGGAGTCTTCCAGGAACAGGACCTGTCTGGGCGGCGCATGAACAATGCACCGGAAATCACCGCATACGGTGGCCTTCTCTATAATTTCCCGTTTTCAGACCACATTGATGTAGACCTTAATATTGATTTAGAGTATTCAGATAGCTTCATTACAAATCTGAGGCAGTCGCCATATGACAAGCAAGGCGCTTATACAAAGGTCAATATGGGTATCAGATTGACCAATGTCGAGCGAAACTGGGATTTGAGTTTGTTGGCTCGAAATCTGACGAATGAATACACCTATTCTAGCAGCGGAACGGTTACGTTCACCGGTAGCGGAAGCGGCGTCCCGAGTGCAAGACTGGGCGACACTAGCGCGCCTGTGAATCGGGGGCGGGAGGTCATGCTGGGCTTGGCCTATCGCTTCTAGCTCGAGAGACAGAGGTTCCTGCGCGTTGGGGCCAACCTCCCCTTCGCGTCGGGATGACCGAAACAGATTGGAATGCCGATGACACCAAGGAAAGCAGCCCTCAGGGGAGGGCTATTGATCGCCGGAAGCCTGGTGGCGATCCTGGGAGCGGCTTCCGTAGCTGCTGAGCCGGCAATTCGGCCGTCAAAGAGCACGGCTGATCAGCTGGAGCAGATCTCCGCAGTTGTTCGACGCCAGATCGAGGCTGGCCTCATTCCGGGGGCCATCGTCTACATCGCCGAACGGGGAAAGCCAGCCTATTTCGCGGCGCAGGGCTTTGCCGACCTGGAGGCTCGCAAACCAGTCAGTTCCGACACCATCTTCCGACTCTACTCGATGACCAAGCCATTGACCTGCGCAGCGGTGATGACCCTCTACGATGAGGGTCTCATTGGGCTGGACGATCCAGTCAAGAGTTACCTGCCTGAGTTCAGTCGGATGACTGTGCGCACACCTTCGGGGATCGTTGAGGCAAATCGCGATCTCACGATCCGCGACCTGCTCACCCACACTTCGGGCCTGTCCTACGAAGTGACCAACAGCGCGGTTTCTGCAGACTATCGAGATGCTGATGTCTTCGCGATCCGAAACCGCCAGGCTGAGAGCCTCGAGTCTCACGTCAAGCGCCTTGCCCGGCTTCCGCTGGCCAGCCAGCCCGGCGCCGCCTGGACCTACGGGGAGTCAATGGGCGTCCTCGGCAGGGTCGTCGAGGTCGTAAGCGGGGAAACGTTCCGGACCTACCTGAAGAGACGAGTGCTGGAACCGCTGGATATGCGGGATACGGACTTCTTTGTGCCTCGCGAGAAGGCAGGTCGACTGATGCAACTCTATACAAAGAGCCCAACAACCGCCCTTGCGAAGGCTCAGGATCTTGCACAGTACGGCGGCAGCTACTTGATGCCACCAATGCTTGAGTACGGTGGCGCTGGGTTGGTGGGAACAACCGAAGACTATATGAAGTTCGCACAGATGCTTCTCGACAAGGGTTCTCATGGCGGACGACGTATCCTGTCCTCCAAGAGCGTGCGCCTCATGACGACGAATGCCCTTCCCGAGGCCTTGGGCGATCAGCCTCTCGCGGCTTCAGGCCGTGCGCCCGGCGTTGGCTTCGGGTTCTGCGGTTTGGTTGTGGCGCGCCGAAGCGGTGAAAGCCCTCCTGGCAATGTCGGCGAGTATGCTTGGGGGGGATGGGCCAGCACGAACTTCTGGATAGATCCAAAGCGGGACCTGGCTGGATTGGTTATGACCCAGGTGATTCCTGACGTGCCCGGCTCTGGCACGCTCTACGACGAGGTCCGGCAAGTCGTGTATGGAACCGCCCCGCAGCGCTGACCTCAGGCGTATCCTTGGTGGCCTGATGCGAACGGTCTCCTGATCCCATAAAGCAGGAAGTCGCTGATCTCGATCGCTGTTGAAACGCTTTCCGGGCGCTCACTCGGGGGAAGGCGATGGCCTAGCGAATTGAAAACTCCTGCTGAGGCGAGAGCGATCGGTTCCGCATCCATATTGCGAAGGCTTCCATCGCTTATGCCGCGCCGGATTCTCGCAACAGACCGACGAAATAGCGCCTGCGTCGCCTCGCTGAACTCTCGCTGCTGATCCGGACTGAAGATCTCATAGTTTGTCCCCAGAGACAGAGGTTGTAACTCGCCCAGTTGGGCAAGGACATTGAGTGTAGAACTCGTACGCGCCGCCTCCAGCGCTGTTGGTTCTGCATCGGACACGGTCATGATTCGCTCAAACAGCCTGAATGAACGTTGGTAGCAGAACGCCACAAAGGCTCGTTTCGTGTCGAAGTAGTGATAGATCAGCCCCTTTGTCGCGCCGACCTCTGCGGCAATATCATCGAGTGAGACTCCATCTACGCCACGTGCATTGAAAAGCCTGGAGCCGGCCCGCGCGAGTTCCTCCCACCGATCATCACAACTGAAGGCGGCGATAAGGTCGTCGAAACGGGCTTCGAGCGCCAGTGGCCTGCTCAGCACAACATCATTCGCGGCGACTCCATCCAAAATCATGGACGGAATCGCCGCGGCCATGCGGATCGCAAACCCTTCATCGGAGATCTGGGCCCATGTGCGCGACAGCGTCGCCCACTCTAGAACTCCGAAGATGGTTTCACAGGCCAGACGAGCTCGACAAGGACGAACAGACCCATCCGCGATGCCTTGCTCAATGAGAGCCATCAACGCAGACACGTTGTCGGACCGGGCACTCCGCACTTCCGCCTGATGGGTCTCCGGGAGGTATGAAATCTCGTTAAGCACGGCTATCGGCGGGCGGCCATACTCAAGCGAGAGCCGTACGAAGGCTGCGATCCGATCAATCCCTCTACCGGGGAAAAGCGCCGCCCGACTGAGTGTCTGACCCGTGAGTTCACACGAACGGATGTAGCATTGGCGTGCGAGATCTTCTCTATCCCGGCAATAGTTGTACAGGCTTGCGCGGCTTAGGCCTAGGCGGCGGGCCAACTCCGCCAGTCGGGCGCTGGCAACGCCTCGGCGATTGAACTCGTGCGCCGCTTCGTCAAGCACGGCCTCACGCCTCGCGGCACGGGACGCGTCTCGCAACTTCGTGGATCGTTCCTCTGGAACTGCCATGCTAGGCTCCCTCGACCGGCTTGTAGCCAGACCTGAAAGGCATTGACAGTGGGAACCGGTGGTCACCCCGAGCTTCCCTTTGAATGTCCATTCCGAGCTAGACGCGCCCTTGAGTTGAATAGCGAGCGGACACGTGGAGCTTCCGCTCAGGGGCGGATCATCGCGTTGGGATCGAACTTGAAAGCGGAGGTTAGACCGAAGGAGCGTCGGCTCGCCGCCGGCGCCACAAGCCCTGAATGCATGGCTCTGAAGGCCGCGCGTCGGAGGGCACTGCAGCGGTAGGGCGCCGCCCGGGGATCGTGACCCGATTATTGCGACGACCGTAGATCGACCAGATTGGTGTTCAACGGCTATCCGAGGGGTCAGGTATCTCCGCTTTGAACCCTCCGTTTGAGGATGGCGAATTCATGGCCGCCGACTGAGCGCCGCACCTCACCCCGCCAGCTGGGCCTTCCGCTCGCGGCGGCGGCGGGTCAGGACGTGCTCGGTGTAGCCGTTGGGCTGGACCCGGCCCTCGAAGACCAGCTCGAGCGCCGCCTGGAAGGCCACGCTGTCAGGGCGGCCGGCCATCGGCGAGTAGGCGGCGTCGCCGGCGTTCTGGCTGTCCACCACCGCCGCCATGCGGGCGAAGGTCTCGCGGACCTGGGCCTCGGTGCAGACCCCGTGGTGCAGCCAGTTGGCGATGTGCTGGCTGGAGATCCGCAGGGTGGCGCGGTCCTCCATCAGGCCGACGTCATGGATGTCCGGCACCTTGGAGCAGCCGACGCCCTGGTCGATCCAGCGGACCACATAGCCGAGTATGCCCTGGGCATTGTTGTCCAGTTCCTGCTGAACCTCCTCCGGGCTCCAGTTCGAGCGGGCCAGGGGCGGCGTCAGGAGGGCGTCCAGGCCCGTGCGCGGGCCGCCGGCCAGGCTGGCCTGGAGGGCCGGGACATCCACCTCGTGATAGTGCAGGGCGTGCAGGGTGGCGGCGGTGGGGGAGGGGACCCAGGCGGTGTTGGCGCCGGCCTTCGGATGCCCGACCTTGGCGGCCAGCATGTCCTTCATCATGTCCGGGGCGGCCCACATGCCCTTGCCGATCTGCGCGCGGCCGGGGAAGCCGGCGGCGAGGCCGATCTCGACATTCCGCTTCTCGTAGGCGGCCAGCCAGCCCTCGGCCTTCATGGCGTCCTTGCGGACCATGGGGCCGGCCTCCATGGCCGTGTGGATCTCGTCGCCGGTCCGGTCCAGGAAGCCGGTGTTGATGAAGACGATCCGGTCCTTCGCCGCGGCGATGCAGGCGGCGAGGTTGGCGCTGCTCCGGCGCTCCTCATCCATGATGCCCATCTTCACCGTGTTGCGGGCAAGGCCCAGGGCGTCCTCCACCTGGTCGAACAGGCTCACCGCCAGGGCGACTTCATCCGGCCCGTGCATCTTGGGCTTCACCACATAGACCGAGCCGGCCGGGCTGTTGCGGCGCGCGCCCTTCAGGTCGTGCAGGGCGGCGGCCACCGTGACCAGGGCGTCGACGGCGGACTCATAGACCGGGTCCCCGTCCAGGGTGACCATGTCCGTCAGCATGTGGTGGCCGACATTGCGCACCAGCAGCAGGGACCGGCCGCGCAGGACCAGCTCGCCGCCGCCCGGGGCGGCGTAGCGCCGGTCCTCGTCGAGCCGGCGCGTCTCGGTGCGCCCGCCCTTCTCGAAGGCGGCGACCAGGTCGCCGCGCATCAGGCCCAGCCAGTTGCGATAGACGCCGGTCTTGTCCTCGGCGTCCACGGCGGCGACGGAATCCTCGCAATCCTGGATGGCGGTCAGGGCGGATTCCATCAGGACATCCGCCACCCCCGCCGCATCGTCCTTGCCGACATTGTGGGTCCGGTCGACCTGGATTTCCAGGTGCAGGCCGTTGTGGCGCAGCAGCACCGCCGTGGGCGCAGCGGCGTCGCCCCGCCAGCCCGCCAGCTGGGTGGGGTCCGCCAGCCCGACCTTGGCCCCTGAGGTCAGGGTCACCGACAGGGCGTCGCCCGCAATGGCGTAGCCGGCCGCCTCGGCGTGGGAGGCGCCGTCCAGGGGTGCGGCGCGGTCCAGCACGTCCCGGGCGTAGGCGATCACCTTGGCGCCGCGGGCCGGGTCATAGCCCTTGCCGCCGGTCGGCGGCTCCAGGGCGTCGGTGCCGTAGAGGGCGTCGTACAGGCTGCCCCAGCGGGCGTTGGCGGCGTTCAGGGCGTACCGGCCGTTCGAAACCGGGACCACCAGCTGGGGTCCGGCGATCCGGGCGATCTCCGGGTCGACATTCTGCGTCCCGATGGTGAAGGGGGCGGGCTCGGGCAGGAGATAGCCGATCCGGGTCAGGAAGTCGGTCTGGGCGGCGAGGTCGAAGGGCTGGCCCTTCCGCACCTTCCACCACTCGTCGATCTGCGCCTGCAGGGAGTCGCGGCGTTCCAGAAGGGCGCGGTTGCGCGGCTGGAAGTCCTTCAGGAGGCCCTCGAGCGCAGCCCAGAAGGCGGCCGGCGCCACGCCGGTTCCGGGCAGGAGGTCCTGTTCGACAAAGGCGTGGAGGAGGTCCGCGACGGCGAGGGAGGGGCTGACCTGCATGACAAACCGACCTTTCAAACCGGTCGCCGACAGGCGCCCGGTCGCGGCTGCGAAGCCTGTCGCAGCGGCGCTGCCATACTCTGCGAAGCGCGGGGCTTCAATGGGGAGCAGGTCGTCCGGGCGCCGGTTTCAGGCGTCCGAGAAGCCGAAGGGCGCCAGGGTGCGGCGGTAGTCGTCCGGCAGGATCTGGCGGCCGATGGGCGGCGCCGACCGGGCGGCGCAGTCGGCCCGATGGCAAAGCCTGCAAGTGACCCCGATGGGCGTGGCCTGTTCCGGGCCGCCGCGATGGTCTGCGGCGTAGACCAGGCGGTGGGCGTGCTCTTCGGCGCAGCCCAGGGCGATGGCCCGCTCGATCCGCGGCGCCCCGAAGCCGCCGCCGCCGGCGGTCACCGTCCGGGCTATGGAGAAGAACTTCTGGCCGTCCGGAAGCTCCAGCCACTGGGTGACGATCTGCCGGGGGGTCCGGAAGGCCTGGTGAAGGCTCCACAGGGGGCAGCCGCCGCCGTGACGGGCGAAGGGAAAGCCCGCGCCGTCCAGCCGCTTGGAAACATTCCCCGCCTCGTCGACGCGGATGAAGAAAAAGGGCACCCGCTCCTGGCCGGGCTTCTGCAGGGTGGTCAGCCGGTGGGCGGTCTGCTCGAAGCTGGCCCCGAACTGACGGGCCAGGGCCTCCACGTCATAGCGCCGCGCCTCTGCAGCCCGGGCGAAGGCGGTGTAGGGCATCAGCAGGGCGGCGGCGGCGTAGCTGGCCAGGGCCCGGCGGGTCAGGCGCTGGCCCCCCTCGGTCTCGAAGGCGCCCTCGGCCAGGACCTCGCCGATCTCGGCTTCCAGTTCGAGGTAGGCGGTCTGGAGGGCCAGCTGGAAGGACTGGCTGGCGCCGTCGAGGGTGTCGTCCAGAAGCACCTCCCGGCGGTGGCGGTCCAGGCGACGGGTGGCGCCGGTCATGACGTCCGGAGGCAGGCGACGCACGCGCAGGCCATGCCGCGCCTTGAGGTGGCCGGCCAGGCCTTCGTCGGCCGCCACGGCCTGGGCCAGGCGCTCTGCGGCGTCGTCCAGCAGGGGGAAGCTGTTCCGCCGGGCGGCGAGGAACCGCCGGGATTCCGCCACCGGGTCGGAGGCGTCCTCGCCGTCGCGACCGTCGACGCTGCGGTCCGCCAGGGCCAGCTGCTCCTCCCGATAGGCGGTGTAGAGCCGCAGGAAGGCCTCGGTCACCCCGGGGAAGTTGGCGGCCGCGTCGGCCACCTCGAGGGCCTTCAGTTCGATGCCGCCGAACATGGGATCGCGCAGGGCGGCCCGGAGGCGCGCGGAATCGTCCCCGCTCTCGGCCGCCAGGGCGGCGACATCCAGGCGATAGGTCTGGGCGAGGCGCACCAGCATCTCGGCGCTGAGGGGCCGGTGATTCCGCTCCAGGAGGGCGATATAGGAGGCGGAGACCTCCAGGTCCTGCGCCATGTCGGACTGCGTCAGGCCGAGATCCCGCCTCAGGCGTCTCAGGCTGGGGCCGACATAAAGCCGGCGTTCGCTGGTCATGTTCAGGGACCTCCTGAAAGTCAGATCCTTACAACATTACAAGTCTTGCTTGTAAAGTCTGACAGATCGACTTCGCGGGGACTCGATTCCCCGTCACGCCTGCGTCACACGGCAGGCCGCCAAAGGCCCCGTCTGGCGGGCGCCCGGCAAGCAAGGGATTCCAAGGCCATGTCGTACCAGGACGATATCCAGAAGGTCGAAAAGCTCATCCGCAGCAAGAACGGGACGTGGGACGGCATCAGCGCCGAGTCCGTGGTGCGCATGCAGGTGCAGAACCGCTTCCGCTCCGGCCTCGACATCGCCCGCTACACCGCCGCCATCATGCGCAAGGACATGGCCGCCTACGACGCCGACCCGGCCAACTACACCCAGTCCCTGGGCTGCTGGCACGGCTTCATCGGCCAGCAGAAGCTGATCTCCATCAAGAAGCACTTCGGGACCACCGACCGGAAGTACCTCTACCTTTCGGGCTGGATGGTCGCCGCCCTGCGCTCGGACTTCGGCCCCCTGCCGGACCAGTCCATGCACGAGAAGACCTCCGTGCCGGCCCTGATCGAGGAGCTCTACACCTTCCTCAAGCAGGCCGACGCCCGTGAGCTCGGCATGATGTTCCGCGACCTCGACGCCGCCCGCGCCGCCGGCGACAAGGCCAAGGAAGCCTCAATCCTCAAGGCCGTCGACGGCTACCAGACCCATGTCGTGCCGATCATCGCCGACATCGACGCCGGCTTCGGCAATGCCGAGGCGACCTACCTCCTGGCCAAGAAGATGATCGAGGCGGGCGCCTGCGCCCTGCAGATCGAGAACCAGGTCTCCGACGAAAAGCAGTGCGGCCACCAGGACGGCAAGGTGACCGTCCCGCACGAGGACTTCCTCGCCAAGGTGCGCGCCTGCCGCTACGCCTTCATGGAACTGGGCGTCGAGGACGGGATCATCGTGACCCGCACCGACAGCCTGGGCGCCGGCCTGACCAAGCAGATCGCCGTCAGCCACACGCCGGGCGACATTGGCGACCAGTACAATTCCTTCCTCGACTGCGAGGAAGTGACCCCGGCCGAGTGCAAGGCCGGAGACGTGCTGATCACCCGCGACGGCAAGCTGATGCGGCCCAAGCGCCTGCCCTCCAACCTCTTCCAGTTCCGGGAAGGCACCGGCGCCGACCGCTGCGTGCTGGACTCCATCACCTCGCTGCAGAACGGCGCCGACCTGCTCTGGATCGAGACCGAGAAGCCGCATGTCGAGCAGATCGCCAGCATGATGGACCGGATCCGCGAGGTCATCCCGAACGCCAAGCTGGTCTACAACAACTCGCCGTCCTTCAACTGGACCCTGAACTTCCGGCAGCAGATCTTCGACGCCTGGAAGAAGGAGGGCAAGGACGTCTCGGCCTATGACCGCGAGAAGCTGATGAGCGTCGACTACGACGGCACCGCCCTGGCCTACGAGGCGGACGAGAAGATCCGCACCTTCCAGGCCGATGGCGCCCGGCGGGCGGGGATCTTCCACCACCTCATCACCCTGCCGACCTACCACACCGCGGCCCTGTCCACGGACAACCTGGCCAAGGAGTACTTCGGCGAGGCCGGCATGCTCGGCTATGTGCTGAACGTCCAGCGCCAGGAAATCCGCCAGGGCATCGCCTGCGTGAAGCACCAGAACATGTCCGGCTCGGACATCGGCGACGACCACAAGGAATACTTCGCCGGCGAGGCGGCCCTGAAGGCCTCGGGCGACGCCAACACCATGCACCAGTTCGCCTGACGGCGGACCGGATCACCCGAACGGATCAGGGCCCCGGAGCGATCCGGGGCCCTTTTTCGTGGAGAAGATCAGCGGACCTTCACGAAGCGCAGGGTCATGCGGTCGCTCTCGCCGATGGCGTCGTACCGGGCGCGGTCGAAATCCGGGGCCGGCTGGGCGCCAGGGGCGGAGCTGCGGCGGGAAGGCGGCAGGGTCCAGACGCCGAAGGGATGGTCCTTGGTGTCCTTGGCGTTGGCGTTAATCTCCGAGCGGGCGTCGAGGCGGAAGCCGGCGGCCTCGGCGGCGGCGATCACGGCAGCCTCGGAGACATAGCCGTCGCGGCCGTCGGCGGCCATGGGACGGGGATCGGAGCGGTGCTCCTCCACCGCCAGGACGCCGCCCGTCTTCAGGACGGCGTTGAAGTCGTTCATGACCTTGGGGAGCATGCCCGGGGCCCACATCCAGTTGTGGATGTTGCGGGCGGTCAGGACGAGGTCGGCGGAGCCGGGGGCGCCCAGGGGGCCGGAGGTCGCGCCGAAGCCGACATACTCGATCTTTCCGTAGCGGGCCGTGTCGGCGAAGCGGGCCTCGAAGTCGGCCCGGGCCTTGCGGGCGCCGTCCGACAGCTTGGGGTTGGCGAGGTCGGCGACGCCGGCCACGTAGCGGCCTTTGGTGGCCATGGCGTAGGGGGCCAGAATCTCGGTCCAGTAGCCGCCGCCGGGCGAGACCTCGACCACGGTCTGGCCTGGCTTCAGGCCCCAGAAGGAAAGGGATTCCGCGGGATTGCGGAACTTGTCCCGGGCGCGGTCAGCGGCGGGGCGGGTCTCGGAGGCCACCGCCTTGGCGAGGGCGGCGTCTGCAGCCTGGGCCCCCTGAGCGGAGGTCAGGACAAGGGCGGCGGCGGCGGCCAGGCCGAGGGCCTGGCGTCGGGAGGCGGTCATTCGGGAGCTCCGGGGAAAAAGGTCGTGGTGAGAGAGACTTGGGCGCCCGGGCCCGATCCGCAAGGGGTCAGCACCAGCTGGCCGCCCCGGCCTGAGGCTCGCGCAGCAGCTCGGCGATATTGGCCTCGATCACGCGGAAGCCGACATTGCCGTAGAGGGTCTGCCGGCCCTCGTTCAGCACCAGGCTGGGGCTGCCCTTGACGCCCAGGGCCTGGGCCTCCTGGTAGTCGGCCATCAGGTCGGCGTGGGCTTCGCCACGGGCGAGGCGGGCGTGGACGTCGGCCAGGTCTGCGCCGGCGGCGGAGATTACATCATCGAGGACGGAGGTCGCCGAGATGTCCCGCCCCTGCTCGAAGAAGGCCTGCCGGATCAGCAGGATAGCCCGGTCGCCGAGATCGGGGGCGCCGCCCGCCGCCGCCTGCGCCTGGACGGCCTTCAGGGCCAGGTGGGCGGGCAGGGAGGAGGCCGGGCGGACGCGGCGCCACAGGTCCGGGCTGGCCGCCAGCTCGGGGAAGCCCTCCATCACGTGGGCGAGGTGACCGGCGAAACCTTCATAGCCCCCCTTCGCGCCCCAGTTCGCCTGTATCTTCAGAGCGGTGGCGCCGAAGACGTTGCAGAACCGCTGGTTCACCGCCACCGCCTCGCCGTGGGTGCGGCGCAGCTCGGCAAGGCGTAGTTCGCCGATCCAGGCCCAGACGCACAGCACGTCAGTGAAGCAGGTCAGGGCGACGGTCTTCATGGGGGGGCTCCGTCCCCGCCGCGTCGTGAGGCGCGCGCGCCCGCGTCGCGGCAGGGGTCGCGCAGGCGCAGCCCCACCCTACGCCCCTGCGTCGCCGGATGCACCTCCGCACCCGCCCCGGGCGCCGCCCGCCCGCCGCCTTCGCCCAGATGTCACCGACTCGACACAGGATCGCCACAAACGCGAAGTTATCCACAGGCTCTCGGCCCGGCGCGGTAGAAGCGTCGGCCCGCTCCCAATAGCTCTTGGCCCCACGTTCTGAAGGGCTGGGGGGCGTCCCGGCTCACCTGGCCGCGACTGCGGCGGACTTCACGAGGACTTCCCATGATCAAGTCGACGTCGGCCAAGAGCCGTCTGACCCTCTCCTGTGGCGTCGCCGCTCTGACCGCCGCCCTGGCCCTCGGCGCTCCCGCCCTGGCCCAGGACTCGACCGTTGGCGAGGTGGTGGTCACCGCCCAGAAGCGCAGCGAGAACCTGCAGGATGTGCCCCTGTCCGTCGCCTCGGTCTCGGGCGAGCGCCTGCGGGGCCTGTTCGCCGCCGGCGACGACATCCTGACCCTGTCGTCCCGCGTGCCCTCACTCTATGCGGAGTCCTCCAACGGCCGGGTCGCCCCGCGCTTCTACATCCGTGGCCTGGGCA
>Ga0315902_10001304_pt1 | contig 40151 bp, 42 predicted proteins | sample LakEriMetagenome_9_FD_203523 | JGI IMG/M metagenome (GOLD analysis project Ga0315902, IMG submission 203523) | Freshwater fungal communities from buoy surface, Lake Erie, Ohio, United States - Buoy 12 MA117 | ecosystem: Environmental > Aquatic > Freshwater > Lake > Lake biofilm | place: USA...
TTCCTCGCCGTGGGTCGCGTTTTTGGCTGGTATATTTCTGGTCGCGCTGATCGCTGTGGGCGTCGTCGCCTACAATGGCGGCCTGCAACGCCAAGCAACCGCACAGCTCGAAATCAATCTGCCGGATGTGAAGCTCAATCCGCCGCACATCGACCTGCCGCCAATGCCGGCGCCGCAATCACCGCCAACGGCGGACGCGCCCGCCCCCGCGCCGCAAACCCCGTAACGCAAAAGGGCGGTCCCAACGGACCGCCCTTTCTTCTTGACGCATAACAATACGCTTAGCGCAATTCGAATGTCACGCTGACGCTGACGCGCGTTTCGATTTCACCGGGCGCGATGGGCGGCGGCGGCGAGGCCGGGTTCGCCATGTCCATGCGCGCGGCCATCGGATACGGCATCGGTGGCGAATACCCGCCGCCTTCGCTGACAGCGACGATGCGATGCACGCGCATGTTCAGCGCGTTCGCATACAATGCCGCGCGACGACGCGCTTCGGCGATCGCGGCGCGGCGCGCCACATCGAGTTGCTGGTCAGGATCGGCGTGCGAGAAGGTGACGCCATTGATGTTGTTGCCGCCTGCAGCCACGGCCGCATCGATCACGCGGCCGGTGTTGTCGATATTGCGCACCTTGGCCGTCACCGTGTTGTTGGCTTGATAACCGGTGATCAGCGGCTCTTGGCCTTCGCGATATTGCTGTTGCGGATAAACCGACACGTTCGACGTTTGAATGTCGCGCTCAGCGACGCCGGCGCGGCGGAGCGCTTGGGTGAGTGCTGCCATACGGCGTGAGTTTTCTTGCAGCGCCGCTTGCGCGGTCTGGCCCTCGGTGGTGACGCCAAGATTGAGCGTGGCCAAATCCGGACGCGCCTCAGATGAACCGTCCGCGCTGACGCTCAGCAACGTGCCTTGCGCGGCTTGCGCATGTTCGGTCGCTGTCTGCGCGAGAGCGACGCTTGGAACCGAGAAGCTGGCCATGATCGCGAACGCCGCGGCGGCTTTGATGAAACGCATATTTTTCTCCTCCAGATCCCCTCTGGCTTGTCTTCTTCCACGCGCGCGCGGCGCCCGAATTACGGCGAGGTCAGGTTTTTTCGACGCCTAGCGGAAATGTGAGCGCGCAACCTTTGTTCCGCTTGGCGCGTTTCGCTCCCGAGAGGAGATGAATTCATGGAAAAACAAATCCAGCCCCCGAAGGAACAGACGCCGCCGCCAAAACAGAAAAAGGTCCGCGACGCCGGCCCCGACGCGATGGACAACCCGCCCAAACGCTGGGACGAAGCTGACGAGGCCTCCGACGAAAGCTTCCCCGCCAGCGACCCGCCAGCGAAATACTGAAGACGCTACGAGACCGCATCCTCGCGGAAGCGGTCCATCTGATGCATCCGCTCGTGTAGGATTGTCACGATGCCCACGTCACCATTCGACAGAAATCGCCAATACACGAAATGCCGTTCGTATCGGAAGAAATAGCCATCGACGCCGAACTCAGCCGGGACAGGTTTGGACACGACGCCGTGTGCGGCGATCTTGTCGAACGCTTCGAATAAGCCGGTGATGTAGCTATTCGCTTGGTCGACGCCCCATCTATCCTGCGTGTAGCGATAAATCTCGTCGAGACGGTGCGAAGCCGCTTCCTGAACGCGGACGGCGGCCATGCCGTCAGCTCCGATTTCGCGCGATCACCTCAGCCGCACTCAGCGGCTTATAGGTTTCTTCCGGCGCTGCGAACGCGTGGCCAAGCTCCGCCTTCAGCCGCTCGAACGCTACTTTCTCCGCGCGCTCCTTATCGCGGCGAATGAGGTCGCGAATGTATTCGCTAACGTTCTCGTAGGCGCCGTTCTCGGCCACATTCTCAGCCACGAAATCGCTCAGTGCGCCACTCAGGCGGACCGTCATAGTCGTGGTGCGAGACATGATGCGCTCCCGTATCGATGCGTGTATTCAATATAATCAAAAATGAATACACATCAAGCCGGCGACCCATTCATTCCGCAACCGCAGCGGACGCCAGTATCGGGTAACCGAATCACGTAAACTCGGCTTTTCAGCCCGGTTGATGATTTGCGGTTCTCAGACGCCTTCCTGCGCCAAGTGCGCGACCGCGTATCCATCGCGGATTACGCCGGGCGGCGTCTGAGCTGGCACAAGCAGAAATCGCGGCCGGGCGCTGGCGATTATTGGGCCTGCTGCCCATTCCACCAAGAAAAGAGTCCGTCGTTCCACGTGCTCGACCAGAAGGGTATCTTCAATTGCTTTGGCTGCGGCGAGAAGGGCGATGTCTTCACGCTCGCGATGAAGCTGGAAGGTCTCTCCTTCCCCGAAGCCGTATCGCAAATGGCCGAGCGCGCCGGCCTGGAAATGCCGAAGGACGATTACGAGGATCGCGGCGACAATGATCGCAGGAAGCGTCTCTATCAAATCACCACGCGCACGGCGAAACTTTACGCCGATGCGCTGCGCTCCTCCGGCGGCGCCGACGCGCGCAAATATTTGCAGGGCCGCGGCATCGGTCCCGACGAATGGGATCGCTTCGGCATTGGCCTCGCGCCCGACGAATGGACCTGGGCGCTCGATAAACTCAAATCCGAAGGCTTCACACAGGAAGAAGTCGTCGCCGCTGGCGTCGCGCGCGAAGGCGAGGACGGAAAGCGCGCGATTGATACGTTCCGTGGGCGGGTCACGTTCGAAATCACCGATCCAGCAGGCAAGATCATTGGTTTTGGCGGCCGCGCGCTCAGCAAAGAGGCCAAAGCCAAATACATAAACTCGCCTGAAACCGCGCTCTATTCGAAAAGCCGGGTGCTCTATCGCTTGAAGCACGCGCGCGAATTGCTCGCGAAAACCAAAGCCGAAGGCCTCGTTGTCGGCGAAGGCTATCTCGACGTGATCGCATTCGAGCGCGCAGGGATCGCCGCTGTGGCGCCGTGCGGCACAGCACTCACGGAAGATCAGCTCCAATTGCTTTGGCGCTCAGGCAGCGAACCCGTGATCTGTCTTGACGGCGATAGCGCCGGCCAGCGCGCCGCCGAACGCGCGCTAGAACTTGCGCTGCCGCATCTCTCACCACAGCACACGCTCCGTTTCGCGCACGCGCCCACCGGCCAAGACCCGGACGATATTTTCCGCAGCGGCGGCGCCGAGGCGTTGACGCAGCTCATCGCCAACGCTTCCCCCGCCGTCGACACTCTATTCGAGCGCGAGAAGAACAAGCGCGAACTCACCACGCCCGAAGCGCGCGCTGCGTTTCAAGCCGGCCTGAAGGAAGCCATCGCCAAGATCGCCGACCGCGACACACAGCGGCTCTATTTCTCCGAGCTGATGAGCCGAGCCAACGCGCATCTGCGCGCCCAACGCCCACCCTTCGCGCCCTACGCGCCCCGCCCGCCAGGCCAGCCCGGAAACGGCCCCTACAAGCGCGGTCAGATGCCCCCGGCGCCCGCCACGGCCGAACTCAAAGCCATCGCCGGCGTTGAACGCGCCCGCCCGGCGGCCGAAGGCCTGCTCCGCGCCGCCGTGGACCAGCCAGCCGTGCTTTCCCGCTATGCCGACTGGATCGAGCGCCTGGAAATCCACGATCCCGACCTAGAAGCCATCCGCGACGCCCTCCTGATGCTCGCCGATGAAGCCGCTCATGCCGAAAATGACGCCCTCTCCATTGACCGCGCCGCCCTAAGCCTCCATTTGACCCGATCGGGTCAGGAGCGCGCCGCAGCCCGCATTGAGCGTTGGAAGCACGAAGAGAAGCCCCCCGGTCGCAAGGCTGAGCCGAATACCGGCCCTGACGCGAACCCGAGTGAGTGGCTTGCCTTAGTGACACGCCAAGTTGTGCTGCCGGCGATCAGGGAGGAATTGTCTGAGTTGCAGGCGGCAGCCGCCGAGGGCGACGACGACGCGTTCGTTCGTTTCCAGGCGCTGAGCCGCGAGGCTCGTTTGATCGAGGCCCGCGCCCGGGAAGCAAAACAAGAAGACGCCCCTACTGATAACGATGACGCCGACGGGCTGGTCGCCTGACCGCCCCGAACCTATTTCGAATTGATAGAGCCGAGTTCTGATGAGTAAGACCGAAGAAACGACGACGGAAGAAAAGGAAGCGCCGGACGGCCCGATCCTCGACCTCTCTGACGCCGCCGTGAAAAAGATGATCAAGGCCGCCAAGACGCGCGGCTTCGTCACGCACGAAGAACTCAACAAGGTCCTGCCGTCGGAGGAATTCTCGTCCGAGCAAATCGAAGACGTGATGTCCCAGCTCAACGAGATGGGCATCAATGTCGTCGACAATGAAGAAGAAGGCGAAGCCGCCGAGGACGAAGGCTCCAAGGCCGTTGTCGCGCGCGACGAGAACGCCAAGCCGGTCGTCACCAACACGCGCGAAGACGCTGACCGCACCGACGATCCGGTGCGCATGTATCTGCGCGAAATGGGCTCGGTCGAATTGCTCAGCCGCGAGGGCGAAATCGCCATCGCCAAGCGCATTGAGGCCGGCCGCGACGCGATGATCCGCGGGCTTTGCGAAAGCCCGCTCACGTTCGAAGCCATCATGGTGTGGCGCGACGAATTGCGTGAGCAAAAAATCCTGCTGCGCGACATCATCGATCTGGAAGCCACCTACGGCGCCGAGATGGGCATCGTCCCGCAATCAGCGCCCGGCGTGAACGCCGACGGCCTGGTCGATCCCGAAGCCGCGAAAATTGAAATCGCCGAAATCGAGCGCAAGAAGGCCGAAGCCCTCGCCGCGCGCAGCGCGCCCAAGCCCGCCGCCACCGATGAGGACGGCGAGCCGAAGGACCCGGGCGAAGCCGCCGCTGAAGCCGATGCTGACGGCGAGTTCGACGACGAAGCCGCCATCTCGATGTCGGCGATGGAAGCCGAGCTCAAAGAAGGCGTAATGTCGACGCTCGACGCCATCGCCGAAGCGTTCGGACAATTCCGCAAGCTGCAGGAAAAGCGCATCGAGCTGCGCCTGCAAGGCAAGGCCCTGCCCGGCTCCAAGAACGAAGCCTACGAGACCGCGCAAAACACGATCATCGAAGAGCTGAAGAAGCTCAAGCTGAACAATGCGCGTATCGAAAGCCTGGTCGAGCAGCTTTACGCCATCAATCGCAAGCTCATTCAGCTTGAAGGCAAGCTGATGCGTCTGGCCGATTCAAACGGCGTGCCGCGCGGCCAATTCCTCGAAGCCTATCAGGGCAGCGAACTCGATCCGAAATGGACCGAGAAGGTCGCCGCCAAGTCGAAGAATTGGGCCAAGTTTGTCGCCGCTGAAGTGGACGACATCGCCGACATTCGCGGCGAAATCGGCGTACTGGCGCAAGAGACCGGCGTGCCGATCGACGAATATCGCCGCATCGTTCACGCCGTGCAAAAAGGCGAACGCGAGGCGCGCCAAGCCAAGAAGGAAATGGTCGAAGCGAACCTCCGCCTCGTCATCTCAATCGCGAAAAAGTACACGAACCGCGGCCTGCAATTCCTGGATCTCATCCAAGAAGGCAATATCGGCCTGATGAAGGCCGTCGACAAGTTCGAGTATCGCCGCGGTTACAAGTTCTCGACGTACGCGACGTGGTGGATTCGCCAAGCCATCACCCGTTCGATCGCCGACCAAGCGCGCACCATCCGCATCCCGGTGCACATGATCGAGACGATCAACAAGCTGGTTCGCACATCCCGTCAGATGCTGCACGAGATCGGCCGCGAACCGACGCCGGAAGAGCTCGCTGAAAAGCTCGGCCTGCCGCTCGAGAAGGTCCGCAAGGTGATGAAGATCGCCAAGGAGCCGATCTCCTTGGAGACGCCGATCGGCGACGAAGAGGATTCACACCTCGGCGATTTCATCGAAGACAAGAACGCGATCCTGCCGGTCGACGCCGCGATCCAATCGAACCTGCGCGAAACCACCACGCGCGTGCTGGCCTCGCTCACGCCGCGCGAAGAACGCGTCCTGCGCATGCGCTTCGGCATCGGCATGAACACCGACCACACTTTGGAAGAAGTGGGCCAGCAGTTCAGCGTCACGCGCGAACGCATCCGCCAGATCGAGGCAAAGGCTTTGCGGAAGTTAAAGCACCCGAGCCGGTCACGGAAGCTGCGGAGCTTCTTGGACAACTAAGATGCGCCGTGGCGCTCAATTGGACTCCATCTGATCGCAATGATTTCGCACGTCTCGTTCGCGCGGTCGATTGGGGTCCGTTCTGGACCGCTTATGGGCACGCCGATAGCCAGTCCAGCTAAGGTTCGATTCCCACCTGATGCACGCGAGAGATTCGAACTTCTCGCCGATGCCGCCGAAGCCGATACCCGCTACTTTGCCGGGGAAATTCTGCGCATAACGATTTAGCTCGTCATTCCGGACGCGCGTAGCGCGATCTCTTCACCGGCGCCTTCGCGCTCTTCTGCGGCCTCTTGATCGTGATCGCCTCAGGCATGGCGCGAGCGCCGATCCTGCCTCGCGCCCTGCACGTGCTGCACGCCGACGACGAGACTTAAACCCCCGCGTTCGGATCGCGCAGCGGATCGCCCATGCGCACTGGCGTCGGCGACATCACCACTTCCGCATATTCCGGCGCTTGCGAGATGCGTTGCGTCGACGCGCGTTGCTCAACGCGGGCGACGTCCCACGCCTCTTCATCGAGCGCAGCCAAGACCGCAGCGCCTCGCGCGCGCGATTGCGGGTTGGCGCCATCCATCACGACATGCAGTTCAGTGTAATCGCAATCGGCCATATTGCGCTCAGCGATCGCCAGCATCTCCATCGTGGTTTCATCCAGCGTGGATTGGCCTTGGGCGAAATACACGCGGATGGACGTCGCCTCGCAACGCGCAGGCGCTTGCGCCATCGCCGGCGCGATCGTCATTACGGCAGCCGCAGCGCACGCGGCCAGAGCAGTACGGAACATGGAGTGTCTCCCTCGAAATGAAGCAATGTCGTGAGGGGCAAATTATGGAACCGCGCACGCGGGCGCCGTGACGCTCGTCACAAACCCGCGAACTCCGTTACCAGCCGTAATTGAAGCTGATGCTGACGCGCGATTTGCGCGCCGCGTTGGCCACCACTTCGTGCCGGAGATAGCTCTCCCACATCAGCACGTCGCCCGCCTTGGGCGTCACGTACACGAACGTGCGCTCGTGCTCGGGCGCGTCTTCCAAACGCGGGGGCGCCGCCATCATCATGGCGTGGCGCGGATCTTCGAGCTTCAACGCCGACGCGCCCGCAGGCGTATCGACATAATAGGCGCCGCTCACCACCGAGTGCGGATGGATGTGCCCCGAATGCACACCGCCAGGCTCAAGCACATTGATCCAAATGGAATCTAGCTTCAGCTTACGGCCAGCCAGATCGAGATGCAGCTCGCGCGCGAATTTAGCCGCTTGCTTATCCAACACCTGTTTGAGTGCGGCTATGCTTGGATCGCGCTTCGGCAAATCATCGAGCGAGGCGTAGGACGTGTAGCCCTTATACCCCTTCTCCTTGCTCCATGCCCGCCCCGCCGCGTCATCCTCAGCGATCGCGCGACATGATTTGAGTAAGTCGGCGTTCAAGGCGCGCGCATCCTCAAGTGCTGCGCGATAGAGCTTGGTGACGAACAGGGTTTTAATTTCGGTCATGATGGCGGAGCTTTAAGCGCCCCGCCCCGCCCTGGTCCACCGGCTTCGCCCAATAAAAAGCTCCCCCGTTTGCACGGGGGAGCAGTGAGAAGGTCCACGCGGGAGGCGATAGACCAAACTTGGGCAGGCCAATTACTGGGCGGACGCCGTTTGCAGCGCCGGCGAGATCGCGATGATCGTCGGCTCAGCGTCACGGCTCGCGTCGCAACGGACGTTTTGCAGCTGGCCGTCGCGCCAGACGTCGAGGTCGACGCGGACGGTCGTGCCGCGCACGCGGGCTTGGTCGAGGCGAACATCTTCAAGCGTGACGCCGGTTTGGGCGGAGACTTCCGCGCGGCACGTGCGGATCGCAGCCGAACGGTCGCTGGCGGCGTCGGCCGAGGCCACGCCAGGAACGATCAAGAAAGCGGCGAGCGCCGCAGCACCAAAAAACTTCTTCATTACACCCTCCGGGGAAGAGACTGGCGCCGGTCCTACTATGATGACCGGTCTATTTATTGGATATCACTAGACCGACCGTCATACAAGTGCTAAACAGATCACGACATGGCAAAACCTTCCTCTGCTCGCGAAGATTTGATTGAAGCCGCTGTCGAGCTCTTCCGCGCTCGCGGCTACGAGGGCGTCGGTGTTGCGGAATTGCTGCAGCGTTCGGGCGCCCCGCGCGGCTCGCTCTATTTCCATTTCCCCGGCGGCAAAGAACAGATCGGCGCTGAAGTGGTCGCTCGCGTCGGCGCTCATGTGTGCGAGCGGTTCAAGCAATTGCGCGAATCGAGCCCGAACCTCGATCGCTATATCGACCAGGTCTTCAAAGCGACGGCCAAGGAAGTACGCGATCGCGAGTACGAAGCGTCCTGCCCGATGGCGGCGATCGCCTCCGGCTTCAGCGCCGAAAACGTGAAGCTGCAAGCCGCCGTGAAAGAAGCCTTTGCGTCGTGGGAGCGCGAAATGGCGCTAGCCGCACAACAATGCGGCGACATGAGCGCGAAGGATGCGACCTTGTTCGCGTCCGCCTTCCTTACATCGATGGAGGGCGCGTTCGTTGTCTCCAAGGCGCAAGGCTCATCGGCGCCGCACTTGAATGCCGCGCGCGCCATCAAGGCGCTCGCCAACGCGCTGCGCCAGCACTAAGCGCGCGTTATCGTCGCCGCGAAGCAGCCACGCCACGCATAATGCGCGTCGATGTAGGCGACATTTTCGTTTGCGAAGAAGCGCTCGATAAGAGCCGCACCGTCCGCGCCTTCCACCAGACCCGCTTCGATCATCATATGGTCGGCATCGAAGCCGCGTAGCGAAAGCGTACGCCGCGCCAAGGCCGGCGGCAGCGCATTTGCGATATCGGCGCGATTGTTCGCCTCCTCGCGCACAAAGATCGGCCCCTGCTGCTTATACGGCGTATCCGCCGGCTGGTGCGGGTGATTGACCAACAGCACCTGCTCGCCAATTTCCGCATCGTCCAGACTGATCCGGCATGGCGCGCTATTCTTAGCCTCGATCCGCACGCGCACCACGCCGCGCGCACTAAGTTCATCGTCCGACAGCGCATGCAGATGCGCGAAGGGTGCGGGATCGAGGCCTGCAAGGCGAAAGCTCATATAAAATCTCCTACCCCCGTTATGGCGCATGCGGCGCGCCGTGCGCTGGCCGCAAACGGACATTGTGTTAGGGTAGCGCATATGCGCCTCAACCAGATCACCGCCGCAGCGACCGACCTCGACCAATCGATCGCCTTCTACGAATTACTCGGCCTCAAACTGATCGTGCAGAGCCCTCACTATGCACGTTTCGAACTGCCGCGCGGCGAAGCGACGCTTTCGCTGCACATCACGGATGGCGCGATCCCGCGCGAAAACGCGCCGCAGCTCTATTTCGAATGCAACGATGTCGATTTCGAAGTGCGCCGCTTGAAGCACGCGGGCGTCACCATTGAGCGCGACCCTATCATGCAATCCTGGCTCTGGTACGAAGCCTGGCTGCGCGATCCGGCGGGCAATCAGATTTGCCTGTTCAACGCCGGCGACAATCGTCGCAATCCGCCCTGGCGCATCAACAAGCCAGAACTTGCACGCAACCTGCACCTCGTCATCCGCGACGGCGCGAAATGGGCCTTGGTGAAGAACGCGGGCGGCGAGGAGACATGGCGCGAGCTGCAAGATCGTTACGGCGACTATAAAGCCTCACTCGGCCCCTACGATCTCTACGACCTGCTCGCCGTGCTTGAAGACCAACGGCCCGACATCTTCGCCGCGCACGAGGACGCCATCCGCGCCTTCGGCGATAGTCACCACACAGAACTTGAGTTCTAGGGCGCCTACCAGTGCTCCGGGCCAAGCCCTTCGAACACGGCCGCAAAGCCAATCGTGCCAATGAAGGCGAGCACAGCCAGCATCGCCAATACGCCGACCGCGAGCAGCACCACAGCGCCAATCCAGGCGATGCGCGACAAGAGCAAAGCCGTATCGTCATGCTCGGCCTGCGCCTGGGATGCGCCTATGCAGCCCAACACGAAAGCGGCGATGGTCGGCAGCAACGGAATGACAAAACCGAGCACCAAGCAACCGACGCCGATGGCGCCCAGCATAAACGAGCCCGAATAGCCGCGCGCCGTCCCGCCGGCCGCAAAAGCGCCCGGCACAGCGAACACCGCCCGCGCCTCGCCGTTCTCTTCCACGAAATCGACGATCTGCCCCGCAACAGGCAGCGCTGCCGAGCGCCACTCCGTCATCGGAAATTCGAGCCGGCGTTCGTCCACAATCAGAACGCCGCGTCCGCCATGAACGCCGAGAATGGTGCCGCGCATCTGCTTCTCCGTGTCAGACTCTAATTGACAGGTTCACACTTCCGCCCCGTCAGCTCAACCTATTCCGCGATCAACCGGCTCGGCGCACGGATTGAGTCCGGCGACTGGTTCAGCGCCAAGATCTCCGCGATCAGCGACAGCACAGACGACGAACGATCGCCTTCATCGGCCACATCGCGACAAACGCCCTCGCTGGTCTCGGCGCCACACGAACGACCAATTGCAGGCCCCGCCACATAACGCGCGCCGCCATATTCGACCTCAGCCGCGTAGATGCCGTTCTCGGCTGCGCCGCGCGGCAAAATGCGGAACAGCGGCACGCCACGCCCACCGCCGCGCAAACCAGCGGCGCGTACGCTTACCTGCGCTTCAATTGCATCGCGCCCGCCCGGCGCCATTGCACCAGCACGCATCAGCTCGCCGACATAATAGATCATATCATCCAACGAACGCAGCCGCAGGCGCACGAGCGTAGAGCCAATCGGGAACACTGGATCGCAATCCACCCCCGGCGCTGGCGCTTGGTCGCGCACCGGCGTCGTCGGCGCGTAGGCTTCCACGATCCCACACAGCGCGCGGCCATGTGCATCAAAGCCGCCCTCCGGCGGACGTGCATCCGTTGAGATCATGAACGCACGCATCTCGCGCACATAGGCGCAGCCGACCGTATCCACTTGCGGCGCGCAATTTTCAAAGATCGTGTTGGCCTCGTTCGTGAACACCTGCACGCGGCCTTCCGCGTCGGTCTTCTCGATCGCCTCCACCATCACCAGCATCAAGAGATCGCGCGGCCAGCCGCTGCGCCAATAATGCGCGAATACGTGAGGTTCCGTCGGTTCGAATGCAGTGCGTGTCAGCGTTGGCGCATCGAACGGCTGCACCGCATAACTCGGCCGCCGCGCGGTTTCGCGCGATGCTTCGGCGCTGCCAAAGCCCCACGGCGAACCGCCTTCACCGAGCGGAATCGAGCCAATGCCAACACTCTGGTTGTAAGTCCATGACGGGCTATCCGAGATACCGGTCATCGCGAGGTAATGGCGCGGCAAGCGATCGCGCGAGCGCAGCACATTCAGCAGGATCTGCGCCGACACCGCCTGCGCGTACGCTTCGTTGAACGCGACCGCATCGTCGGCGATCTGACGCGTCAACCGCTCGCGCTGCGACGGCATCGACGGCGCCGTGGCGCACGAGGCCGCCAGCGCGCACGCCGCCAGCGCAGACAAAATCCGCTTCATATTCCCCTCCAGGGCGTGAGAATGCCCCGCCGCGCGGCGGCGCCAAGTAAGTTCCCCAAGCTGCCGATCTTCAGAGCTTGCGCTTTTCCCCCAGCTTCGCTTGAAAGACGCTTATGGAACACCTCCTCGAAGGCTACCGTGTCTATCGCGAGAAGCGCTGGCCGGAACTCCACTCGCTCCATCGCGAATTGGCCGAGCGCGGCCAGTCCCCCAAAAGTCTGGTGATCGCCTGCGCCGACAGCCGCGTCGATCCAGCGACCATCTTTAACGCGGGGCCAGGCGAACTCTTCGTCGTGCGCAACGTCGCTAACCTTGCGCCGCCATTCGAAAACGCGCCGGGCTCCTATCACGGCGTCAGCGCGGCCATCGAGTTCGCGGTGCTCGCATTGAAGGTCAAGACCATCCTTGTGCTAGGCCACGCTCAATGCGGCGGTGTGCTGGCGGCGCTCGATAAGCGCCCGCGCAACCCGCACTCGTTCCTGGACGCCTGGATCAGCCTGCTCGACACCGCCAAGGCGCGCGTCGAGGAAGCCCACCACGAGCACCCGCCGACCGCGCTGGAGTATGAATCCATCCGCGTCACCCTGGAGAACCTCGCCACGTTCCCGTTCGTGGCCGACGCGATCCGCGACCGGGGCCTCAAGCTGGCCGGCGCCCGATATGGCGTGGCAGACGGTGGCTTGGAGCTCCTCGACCCCGCAACTGGTGCGTTCAACCCAGTAGTTTGACGCGATTTCACCGTAATCGCGCGCCATCTCCAGTATTGCATCGGGATGTTCCGTGCTAAGGGCGTCTGACGACGGGGGCGCCGCGGGAGACGTCATGGCGGACGTACTCATTGTTTGTGTGCGTGAAGATGAGCCGCAAGCAAAGGCGCTTGCGGAGATGTTCGAGGCTGCCGGTTTTACCATTGGCGGGGCTCCAAATAGTGACGGCGCGCTGCGCTCAAGCGGCGCCGGCGTCATCGTCTGGTCACAGGCTTCAATCCGATCCCGACCGTTTCTCGACGCCGCGCAGCGCGTCATCAACGCCGACAAAGCTGTCGTCGCCAGCCTGATTGAGCCGCCGCCGCCGTCGAGCATTGGCTCTTCGCCCGCGTTCGATCTTTCGCGCTGGAGCGGCGATCCGAACGATCCTTCGCTCGATCCGCTCTTCTTCGCCGTGGACCGCATGGTCAACGCCGCGCGCGCCTCCGTTGGCGCCGGCGCGCCCGCGCCCCAAGCCCAATTTGATGAACCGCCGCGTCTGGCGCCACGCGCCGCGCCGCCGCCCGCGCCGCCCCAACGCCTAGCGCCGCAACCCCAACAGGCTGACCCGCTGGGCGGTGAAGCTGAGCATTGGCGCGCCATCCGCGATAGCCGCGATCCGTCCGTTTTCATGGACTATCTGGCGCGCTACGGCGCGACAGGCACGTTCTCGGAAGTGGCCGAGCTGCGCTTGAAGCAACTCACCTCCGCGAGAGCCGCGCCACAGCAGGCGCCGCCGCCCCGCGCGGCGCCGCGCCCCTCCGCGCGGCTTGAACCGCCGCCACGCCGGGTTGATCCGCCGCCGCAGCAGCGCCGCGAACCGCCGCCACCCACGCCGCGTTACGTCGAAGCGCCGCGTCGTGCAGCGCCACCGCCACCGGAACGTCATTTCGATCGCGACGATTTGCGCGATCCGCCACGCAATCAAGGCGGCGCATTGCGCGCCTTCATCCTCGTCGCCTTACTCGGCGGCGCAGCGCTTGCCGGCGGTCTCTATTTTGGCGGCGGCTTGAACAACGATGCCAGCTCGCCCGCGATCGAAGGCGATACGCAAACGGCAGATGCCGGCGCGCCACCAGACGCCGAGAGCACATTCGGCGCGACAGATAACGCCACCTCATTCTCAGCGGCGCAGGACAATCGCCCCACGCCAGCGCAACGCCCAACGGCCGCAGCGCCGGATCGCGAACAAACCCGCGAACGTGACCGTGAGCGCCAACGTGAGCGCGAATCCGCAGCCTCCGAGCCCGTGCCGGCGCCTACGACCAATTTCGCCTCAAACTCCGGCGGGCCCGTTTCGCTGTCAGCAAGCAATCCAACGCCGCCCGGCGCCACGGCGCCAGGTAATCCGGCCACGTTGTCGCCACCGGTCACGGCGCCGGCGTCCACGCCCGCTTCCAACACACCGCCGCCCGCCGCAACGCCAACGCGCGCGCCCGGCACGGTCGTGTTCACACAGCGGCCGAGCCCGAACCGCATTGCCGAGCTTTATCCGTCTACGGCCTCGCGCCGTGGCGTCGGCGGCCGCGTTCAGCTGAGCTGCCAGGTGCAGAGCAATTTGACGCTCGCCTGCTCCATCGCGTCAGAAAACCCTCCGGGCCTCGGCTTTGGCTCAGCCGCGCTCTCGACCGTGAGTTCATATCGGGTGCGGCCGACGCTCTCGGACGGGGCAAGCGCTGTCGGTGCGAGCACGCGCATCGCGGTCAGCTTCCAGGCGCCGCAATAGAATGATCCTGACACTGCTGAAGGCAAAGCTGCATCGCGCCCGCGTGACGCAACGCGACCTCCACTACGAAGGCTCGATTTCCATCGACGCTGATCTTGCTTGAGCGCTCGGGCATTCTGCCAAACGAGCAAGTTGGTGTGCTCAATATCAACAATGGCGCGCGCTTCACGACCTACGCGATCGAAGCGCCGCGGGGATCGCGCATGTTCGGCATCAACGGCGCGGGCAGCGCGCAATTACAAGCCGTCCGTTGTGCTCCTGATCGTGCACAACGAGGTGATCGGCTAGATCACGCGCTTAGCGCGTGATCCGCAGATCGCCGATACCCGAACCGATCGCATCAAACGCCGCCTGCAGTTCCGTTGCGTTGGCCGCCTGATAGAAGTGATCTTCATCGGTAGCGCAATTGCGCAGACGAGTTTCATTATCGTCGTTCGTGTCGCGGAATTGGATCGTGTAGATCTCGATACCCGTCGCCTTGATGGCAGTGCACAAGGATACCTGCGCGCTATTGATGTAGTTCACGAAATTACCGGAGTTTGTAATCGAGTTCCGATTGTGCGCGCCGGGCAAAGAACTGCGATAGCCAGGCGACGATGTCCACTGGCCGAGGTGGCTATAGGACGAATAATCCGACTGGAATACGCGGCCGCCCGACGCCGACTCACTGGTGCCGTTGACGTTCGTGTTCTCACCGTCCGTCATTAGAACCAACACTTTGCGCACCGGATCATCCGGATCGTCATATGGTCGGCCTTCGGTGAAGGGCGCGCCTGGCGAAAGCACGCGCCAGCCCCAAGCCAAGCCCTCAGCCTGATTGGTGCCGCCGCCATTCCAGTGGCGCATACCCAAAATTGCGGTTCTTATCGTCGGCAGACTTGTTGTGAGCGGCACGATCGGCGTTGGGCAGCCACGGTTCGGACCACGCGCGTTTGGCGTACTGGACGTCATAGTGTGGCTCACGCCAGAGCGATATTTCCACGGTGTAAGTTGTTCGCCCTGACGCAGCGTGTTGCCGCCGCTGGTGAACGTATACCAGATGTTGTTGTTCGTAGCCCAGGTACTCGGACGACCGGAAGTGTCGTCGAGGTACGAGTTAGACGACGAACTCGTGCTTCGATTGCCGAACTGATCAACCCAAAAATAAGGCGTAAACAGCGTTTCTGGATTGGACGAATCCGGCGCGGTGTCCTGGATATGATGCGGCGCCGGACGCGCCTCGACGCAACCACGCCAGCCAGAGTCGGAATCGATCGTCGCTAGCTGATCGAACAGCGTGAAGTAATTGATGTTCGCGGGTGAGTATGCCCAACGCCCCTGACGGCTGGTGCCGTTGACCGTCGCAGTCGTGCACGCGCCCCAAACGATCGGCACGCTTGAACCGGTGAAGGTCGTTGAAGGCGCAGCCGCTGACGCGCAATTGTCGATGCGCTGGAAATAGACCTGTCGATCCTCGAGCAATTCGCCGTTGAACGGCGCAACACCCGTCGTGTCCACCCAGCCGGATGTCCGGTAAGCGCTGCCAATATTGACCTGCGCCACGAACGGCACCAGCGATACGCTCACGGTGTCGCCGTCGATGCTCAAGAGGAACTCGGCCAAATCCTCGGCGGCGTCACGCAACGCCTGCATGTCATTCGACATCGAGCCCGTATTGTCGAGCACGAGCGCGACTTCGATCGGCGGGCTGGCGCTCGCTTGCGCCTCTGCTTCAACGCGGATGTACCAATCCTCGTCGCGGATGACCGCCGCGAGCGACAATGGCATCGGCAAGCGTGCGGTCACGCGGTGGCCGCCGTCATCCAGCTCAAAAACGTGAAACTCAGCTTCGAGGCTAAGCGTGCCCATTTCGGCGTCAAAGAAGGCCCGGGCGCGGGTCTCGCGCTGCGCAAGCGTCAGGTTGGAGCTGCGCTCGGCCACAAGTGCCGCGCCGTCGGCGGCGTTCTGCATCTGAACCCGAATGGCCTGGGCGCGTGTGAAATCGACGGTAAGGCCCACCAGGCCCACCAGCACCGACCCCATGAGGGCCCACAGCATCGCGACGTTGCCCTCACGAGCACCCGCAAACGCGCGCAATTTCGAGCTCTTCACCAACCGCCCAAGCATTTTCTTTTGGCCTCAAAAACGGACCTTTAGAGGATGCCGACGGTACGCGAATGAACTTAACGTGCGATTTGGGAACTTGGTGAAGACGACGATTTTGGTTGCGTGACGGAATCTTTTGCTATTAATATTATGATATCACTTTGATGGCATTAGAGGTATGTCATGACCGCAAACGCGCTCAGTCACACACAAGAACGCAAAGCCAACACCTCCAACGGCGGTATGATGTTACTCGCCGCCTTGGTTGTCTTCGTCCTGTTGATCTGGATGGTCATTGAGCTCATCCGCTACGAGGACGGCGTCAATGGCGCCGCTGTCGCGGTGCTGGCGACGATCTTTACGCTTCAGCTTTGCGGCTTCTACACGCTGCAGCCCAACGAGGGCGCGGCCATCACGCTCTTCGGCAATTACAAGGGCACCGACCGCACGCCCGGCCTGCGCTGGATGCTGCCTTGGTATACGCGCAAGAAGGTCAGTCTGCGCGTCCGCAACGTCACGGGCGAAAAGCTCAAGGTGAACGACAAGCGCGGCAATCCGATCGAAATCGCCGCCGTCGTCGTCTGGCGCGTCACCGATACGGCGCAAGCGCTGTTCGACGTGGACGATTACCAAACCTTCGTCGACATCCAGATCGAAACCGCCGTGCGTGAAATCGCCTCGCACTTCTCTTATGATCACGCCGAAGCCGATGAACCCACGCTTCGCGGCGACGCCGACCAAGTTTCAGCTTTGCTGCGCGAAAAGCTGCAAGAGCGCGTGTCTGTCGCCGGCGTCGTCATTGACGAAACCAAGCTCAGCCATCTCGCCTACGCCCCAGAAATCGCCAGCGCCATGTTGCGCCGCCAGCAAGCGGAAGCTGTGCTCGCCGCCCGCCGCTTCATCGTCCAGGGCGCAGTCGAGATGGTGCAGCATGCGCTCGAGCAATTGAGTGAGCGTGACATCGTCAAACTCGACGACGAGCGCCGCGCGGCGATGGTCTCGAACCTACTGGTTGTGCTCTGCGGCGACCGCGACGCTCAGCCGGTCGTGAACGCAGGTTCGCTCTACCAGTAGCGCGAGCGAACCATGGCCTCCGAACGCAAAGCCTTCGCGCTCAGACTCGACCCCGCGCTGCACGACGCAGTCGCCCGCTTGGCGAACGCAGAATTGCGCAGTGTGAACGCGGAGATCGAGTTTCTGCTGCGCGAAGCGCTGCGCGCCCGGGGCGTGAAGCTCGGCGAAAAGCCAGCAACAGACGACAAAACCGAAGACGGGGGTGAGTGATGTCGACGACCAACAAATCAATCGTGTTTCTGGCGATTGCGTTCGCGATTAGCTGGGCCGTGGTCATCGGCGGCTGGGCCTTGGGCTGGCATGAAAATCCCAATCTGGTCACGCTTGTGCTTGCGGGCTCGATGTTTGGGCCAGCGATCGCCGCGTTCGCGTGCGCAATGATGTTTGAGAAGGGCCGCCGCGCAGCGGCGCTGGGTTTGCGCTTTAAGCCGAACTGGTGGTGGCTCGCGGCATACTTAGCACCCATTCTGATCGCGGCCAGCTCAGTTGCCATATCCATACTCTTCGGGGGCAGCACGTTCGTTGACCCCGGCGTGGCAGCCATTGCGATGACGGAAGCAGCGGCGCCGGAGCAAGCTGAAGCTGTGCGCGCGCTGGCGCCATATCTCGGCGTGATCATACTGGCGCAATCGCTTATTCTTGGCGCGCTGATCAACGCCGTGATCCTGACGTTCAGCGAAGAGCTCGGCTGGCGAGGCTACCTACACGATCTGTGGCGCGGCTTCGGATTTTGGCGAGCCTCTCTCGGCACGGGCGTTGTCTGGGGCCTCTGGCACGCCCCAGCGATCTTCCTCTTCGGCCTCAACTACCCGGACAATCGCGCCGTAGGCATCGGGCTCTTTGTGGGCTTCTGCGTACTGCTATCGCCAATCCTGACCTTCATCCGCGATCGCGGCGCATCGGTTTGGGCGGCAGGCATCTTCCACGGGACGTTCAACGCATTGGGCGGCCTGACGCTGCTGACGCTCTCCAATCCTACGTTCCCATGGAACGGCGTGGTCGGCATTGGCGGCTTTGCAGCCCTGGCAGTAGGCGCGGGGATCGTTGCGCTGCTGCGCCCATCGACACCGGCTGCGACGTCAGAACCCACCGCTGCGTGACCTCAAGGACAGGCCTGCACTGCACAGGCGCGGGCTTGTCCGCTCGGTCCCGTTGCCCTACTCACGCGTGATCCCAGGATGGATCGATTCTTAGCCGCATGAACGCGGGCGGAGATGCATGCCAAAACGTACAGATATCAACTCGATCCTGATCATTGGGGCCGGGCCGATCATTATCGGTCAGGCGTGCGAGTTCGATTATTCCGGCGTGCAGGCGGTGAAGGTGCTGAAGGCCGAAGGCTATCGCGTCATCCTCGTCAATTCGAACCCGGCCACGATCATGACAGACCCGGGCCTGGCGCACGCAACGTATATCGAGCCAATCACGCCGGAGATGGTCGAAAAGATCATCGAGAAGGAAAAGCCGGACGCGATCCTGCCGACGATGGGCGGCCAGACCGCGCTCAATTGCGCGCTGACGCTGGAACGCACCGGCGTGCTGAAGAAGCACGGCGTCGAGATGATCGGCGCCAATGCCGACGTCATCGAGAAGGCCGAGCACAGGATGAAATTCCGCGATGCGATGGACAAGATCGGTTTGGAATCCCCACGCTCGCGCCTGTGCAACACGATGGAAGAAGCGCTCGAAGCGGTCGATCACGTCCAATTGCCGTCCATCATTCGCCCGTCGCTCACGCTTGGCGGCCTCGGCGGCGGCGTCGCTTACAATCTCGAAGAGTTCAAAGAGATCGTCGAGCGTGGCCTGGCCGCCTCGCCGATCACCGAAATTCTGGTCGAAGAAAGCATCATCGGCTGGAAAGAATTCGAAATGGAGGTCGTCCGCGATAAAGCGGACAATTGCATCATCATCTGCTCGATCGAAAACATCGATCCGATGGGCGTGCACACGGGTGACTCGATTACGGTCGCCCCAGCGCTCACGCTCACCGACCGCGAATATCAGCTGATGCGCAACGCGAGCATCGCGGTGCTGCGCGAGATCGGTGTTGAGACTGGGGGTTCCAACGTCCAGTTCGCGGTGAACCCGCGCGACGGCCGCATGGTCGTGATCGAGATGAACCCGCGCGTGTCGCGCTCGTCGGCTCTGGCCTCCAAGGCTACCGGCTTCCCGATCGCCAAAGTCGCCGCCAAGTGCGCCATCGGTTACACGCTCGACGAGATCGCCAACGACATCACCGGCGGCGCCATGCCCGCCTCGTTTGAACCGACGATCGATTACGTCGTCACCAAGATTCCGCGCTTTGCTTTCGAACGCTTCGCACGCGCCGATACCACGCTCACCACCAGCATGAAAAGTGTTGGCGAAGCCATGGCCGTCGGCCGCACCTTCCAAGAGAGCTTGCAGAAAGCGCTGCGCTCGCTCGACACCGGGCTCATGGGCTTCGATGAGATCCAAATCGAAGGCGCAAGCGACGAAGACAATGGCCGCGCCGCCGTGCGCGCGCGCTTGGTTACCCCGAAAGCCGACCGCTTGCTCGTCTGCGCCGAAGCGCTGCGTCGCGGTTTGAGCGTCGAAGAGATCTGCGCCGCCACGCATTACGATCCGTGGTTCGTGCGCCAGATCGCCGAAATCATCACGAAAGAAGCAGAAATCCGCGCTGAGGGCTTACCTAAGGACGCCACCACGTTCCGCGCGCTCAAGGCGCAAGGCTTTTCCGATGCGCGCCTCGGCAAGCTCACCGGCCAACGCGAACGCGATGTGCGCGCCGCGCGCCGCAAGCTGGGCGTCCGCCCGCAATTCAAGCGCATCGACAGCTGCGCCGCCGAATTCCGCGCGTCCACGCCTTATATGTATTCGACCTACGAGACCGGCTCGTTCAACGTCGCCGGCGTGCAAGCCACGCCCGATTGCGAAGCGGATCCGAGCGATCGCAAGAAGATCATCATCCTTGGCGGCGGCCCAAACCGCATCGGCCAGGGCATCGAGTTCGATTATTGCTGCTGCCACGCCGCGTTCGCCTGCGCCGAGATCGGCGTTGAATCGATCATGGTCAATTGCAACCCGGAAACCGTGAGCACGGACTACGACACGTCCGACCGGCTCTATTTTGAGCCGCTCACCACCGAAGACGTGCTCGAAATCATTGAGACGGAAAAGGCGCGCGGCACGGTTGAAGGCCTGATCGTACAATTTGGCGGGCAGACGCCGCTCAAGCTCGCGCAGCCTCTCGCCGATGAAGGCGCGCCAATCCTCGGCACCAGCGTCGATGCGATTGACTTGGCCGAAGACCGCGACCGTTTCCAAGCCCTCTTGCGCAAGATCGGCCTGAAGCAGCCGGAAAACACCATCGCCGGTTCGCTCGACGCCGCGCGCGCCGCCGCTGGCCGCATCGGCTATCCGGTGATGCTGCGCCCGAGCTACGTGCTGGGCGGCCTCGCCATGCGCATCGTGCACTCGGAAGAAGAGCTCAGCGATTACGTCAACCAGATCTCGCGCGCGCTCGGTGGGCCATCAGAGCTTGTTGTCTCCGACAAGCGTCCGCTCTTGGTTGATCGCTATTTGCGCGACGCGATCGAAGTCGATGTCGACGCCATCTGTGACGGCGAGGAAGTCTTCGTCGCCGGTGTGATGGAGCACATCGAAGAAGCGGGCGTGCACTCGGGCGATAGCGCCTGCGCGCTGCCGCCCTATTCTTTAGACAAAAAGATCATCGCGCAAATCGAGGAAGAGACCAGGAAGCTGGCGCTGGCGCTCGACGTGCGCGGACTGATCAATATTCAGTTCGCGATCAAGGACGGTGAGATCTTCATTCTTGAAGCCAATCCGCGCGCCTCACGCACGGCGCCGTTCGTGGCCAAAGCCATCAACCGCCCCATCGCCGCCGCCGCCGCCAAAGTGATGGCGGGCGTGAAGCTCTCCGAACTCAAGCTCGACCGCCCGTCAAAGGGCCACGTTGCGGTGAAGGAAGCCGTCTTCCCCTTCGCGCGCTTCCCTGGCGTCGATCCGGTGCTCGGTCCGGAGATGCGCTCCACCGGCGAGGTCATGGGCCTCGACGCCAATTTCGCCGCCGCCTTCGCCAAGAGCCAGATCGCCTCGGGCACAGTACTGCCGACAGAAGGCGCGGTGTTTATATCGGTGAAGGACAGCGACAAGCCCGCCATAGTGCAGGTGGCGCGCGACCTGATCGCGCTCGGCTTTCAGGTGCTCGCCACAGGCGGCACGGCTGACCGGCTGATCGCCGAGGGCCTCGACATTGAGCGCGTGAACAAGGTGGCCGAGGGCCGCCCCCACATCGTTGATGTGATGAAGAATGGCGGCGTACAGCTCGTCTTCAACACAACCGAAGGCGCCCAATCCTACCGGGACAGCTATTCCATCCGCCGTACTGCACTGACGCAGAACATTCCCTATTATACCACCGTATCGGGCGCCCGCGCCTCGATCCAAGCCATCCGGCTCCTGAAAACGGGGGCGCCCCTAGGCGTTCGGGCGCTCCAGGCCTATGCTTGACGCGGGGCCGGCGCGGATACAGATTTCTCCCTCCTAACGGACTAAATACATACACCCATGGAAAAAATTCCAATGACCGCCGAGGGTTATCAGGCCCTCGACGCAGAGCTGAAGCGTCTCAAGACAGAAGAGCGCCCCTCGGTGATCCAGGCGATCGCGGAAGCGCGCGCCCACGGCGACCTTTCAGAGAACGCCGAATATCACGCCGCCAAGGAGCGCCAGGCGTTTATCGAGACGCGCGTGGCCGAGATCGAAGATAAGATCGCCCGCTCGCAGATCATCGACGTCTCAAAGCTTTCGGGCAAACAGGTCAAGTTCGGCGCGACCGTAAACCTGGTCGACGAAGATTCCGGTGATAAATCAAAGTATAAGATCGTCGGCGAAGACGAAGCCGACGTGAAAGCCGGCAAGGTCTCCATCACCTCTCCACTCGCCCGCGCAATGATCGGCAAGGAAGAAGGCGACATCGTTGAGGTCATGGCCCCGGGCGGCGCCAAATCGTACGAGATCGTCAAGGTGAAGTACCTCTGAGCCTGGATCAGGCGGAGCTGGACCGATGAGAAGCGTCGGCTTCCAGCCCGCCGAGCCCATCAAAATTTGGGTGGTCAGCGACGGCCGCGCCGGGATCGAGAACCAAGCGCTGGGGCTGGGCGAAGCCATCGGCCGACGCGCGCCGGTGTTTTTGACAACAAAGCGGGTGAGCTTGCGCACACCGTGGTCGTGGTTTCCGCCGGGCTTTGTGCCCGCGCCGCGCCACGCTCTCGCCGTCGGCGCCGACACGATCGACCCGCCCTGGCCGGACATTTTCATCGCCTGCGGTCGCGCCTCGATCCCGTTCGCACTCGGTGTGAAGCAATGGTCGAACGGCAAGACCTTCGTGGTGCAATTGCAGGACCCCCGCGTGAACCCACGCGAGTTCGACGTGGTCGCACCACCGATTCACGATCAGCTCGAAGGACCGAATGTGCTCTCGACCGTGGGCGCATGCCACCGCGTGACGCCGGATCGTCTCGATCAAGCTGTGCTCGATTATCCCCAGGCGCTGGATGAGCTTCCGGGCCCACGCTTCGCTGTACTGATTGGCGGCAAGTCCAAACGCCAGAACATCTCCGCCAAACGCGCCCGCGAAATCTCGGACGCCCTGGTCAAAGTGCAACGCGAAACCGGCGGTTCGCTGATGGTGACGCTCTCACGCCGCACTGGAAACGCCGCGCGCATGCAATTTCGCACTTATCTCGCGCCGCACTGTGTAGTGTTTTACGAAACCGAAGGGGTGAACCCCTACTTCGCTATGCTGGGCGCAGCCGACCACATCTTCGTCACCGCCGACAGCGTCAACATGGCGACCGAAGCAGCCGCCACGGCAAAGCCGATCCACGTTCTCGATGTCGACGGTAGCGGCGGCAAACTCGACGCCTTCCATCGCAGCCTCGCGCGGCGCGGCTGCTCGCGTCGCTTCACCAGCGTGCTCGAAAGCTGGTCCTATCCGCCGCTCTTGGAAACCGACCGCGTCGCCGCCGCCGTCCTCACCGCCTGGGCCGCGCGCCAGGGCGCTGCACGATAGTTTTGCGCAAACCGCCTTCGTACCAATTCTTGCTGCGGTTCACGACATAAACGACCGACAACATCACCGGCACTTCCACAAGCACGCCGACGATCGTAGCGAGTGCTGCGCCCGAGTTGAGACCGAAAAGGCTGATCGCGGCAGCGACCGCCAATTCGAAAAAATTGCTAGCGCCAATCAGCGCCGATGGCCCCGCGACGCAATGCGCCTCACCGCTCCAGCGATTGAGCAGATAAGCGAGACCCGAATTGAAATAGACCTGAATCAAGATTGGCACTGCCAGGAGTGCGATAATCAATGGCTGCGCGATGATTTGTTCGCCTTGAAAGGCGAACAGCAACACCAAGGTGGCCAAGAGCGCGATCAGCGACAATGGCTGTAGAACCGCCAATAAGCGTAACAAGGCGGGTCCGCCGCCAGATCGCAAAGCGAGGCTGCGCATCACTTGGCCGATGATCACCGGCGCTAGAATATAAAGCGCCACCGAGAGCGCCAACGTCTCCCAGGGTACGGTGATTGCGGAAAGCCCAAGCAGCAAAGCAACAATCGGCGCAAACGCAACGATCATAATCGCATCGTTGAGCGCCACTTGGCTCAGCGTGAAATGCGGTTCGCCCTTGGTGAGGTTGGACCAGACGAATACCATGGCCGTGCACGGCGCGGCCGCCAAGATGATTAGCCCTGCGATGTAGGAATTGACCTGATCCGCAGGCAGATAGTCGCGGAAAACATAGCCGATGAAGAGCCACCCCAACAGCGCCATAGAAAACGGCTTCACCGCCCAGTTGACGAAGAGTGTGACGCCGATGCCGCGCCAATATTTCCCAACTTTACGCAACGCAGCGAAATCGATTTTCGCCAACATCGGTATGATCATCAGCCAGATGAGACCAGCTACGGGTATGTTCACGCGCGCGACTTCGAGCGCCGCAAGCTGCGCGAAGGGCTGAGGAAAAAGCTGACCAAGCGCGATGCCCGCCAGCATGCAGCAAACGACCCAGAGCGTGAGGTAGCGCTCAAATATCGACATGGCTTATTATGCGTCCTTCGCGTTGTCTTTCGATTTGCCAATATCGTTGAGTCGCTTTTGCAGCGTCAGCCGATCGAGACTCGCAATGGGAAGATTGATGAAAATCTCGATGCGATTGCTGAGGCGCCCATACGCGTCGAGAAACGCCGCCGCGACCTCCGCTTCCGAGCCTTCAACCGCAGGCGGATCAGGCACGCCCCAGTGCGCGCTCATCGGTTGACCCGGCCAGATCGGGCACACCTCGCCCGCAGCGTTGTCGCAAACGGTGAACACGAAATCGAGCGACGGCGCGCCAGCTTGCGCGAACTCATCCCATGATTTCGAGCGGAACTGATCGATCCTATAATTAAAGCGCTCCAAGACGTGCAGCGCATGCGGGTTCACCGCGCCCTTCGGATCTGAGCCCGCCGAAAACGCATTGAACTTGCCCGCGCCCAAACGCTGCAAAATCGCTTCCGCCATGATCGAACGCGCGGAATTGCCTGTGCAGAGAAAGAGCACGTTGTAGAGGCGGTGCGCGGCTTCGGCGCTCATACCGCGCGCTCCATTTGACTTGGCGCGCAGCAAGGAGACGGCGGCTTGGTGGCCGCGTGCGATTCAGGCGCAGCGCCTTCAGCGCCGCCGCCATACGTCGTGGCTTCACCCGTGGTCAGAAATGTTTCCCAGGTGACGCCTTGGGGATCGGCGATCCAAGTCTTTTCTGAATTTGCGTAGCAGCACGTCGTCTCGCCTTCTTCCAAGGTCGGCCCGTCAGCCTGCGTCAAGCGCGCATAGACCTCCTGCAATTCGTCTTGGTTCTCGACTTGGATACCGAGGTGGCGCACCCCGCCTGCATCCGGACGATACGAGATCGCGAAATTCACGCACGGATCGTCGAGCATCCACTTTGCGTAATCAGGCTTCCTCACACTCGGCTCGGCGGCAAAGAGATGCGAATAGAACCGGATCGATTGATCGAGATCGTTCACCCCAACATGCACGTGCAGGCGTTTCATGACGTTTTCCTCTTCTTTGGTGCGGATCGCGCTGCGGGCGCGCACGAAGCGCCGCCGCAGCAATTTTCAGTAAGAAAACCGACAAGCCCATTCATCGCGGCAAAATCGGCCGAATAGATCAGCGAGCGGCTTTCACGCCGTTGCACGATCAGCCCTGCGCGCGTGAGGTGGGTGAGGTGAAACGAGAGCGACGACGCCGGCATCTCTAGCTTCTCGGCGATCGCGCCTGCCGCACGCCCCTCCGGCCCCGCCTGCACAAGGAAGCGAAACAGAGCGAGGCGATGCTCGTTGGCAAGCGCGCCAAGGGCGGAGACCGCGTCATCAGTTTTCATTTCGATATTTCCAGTATCATCGAATAATTGGATATGCAAGCTTTGTCGCCACGCGCATGCGCTCAGCCGATAAAGGATGATTGAGAAGTGCGCCGCTTACGGCTGGATCGGATCAAATTTCTCGAGGAGTGGCCGTTCGGCCAAGCATGGCATCAGCTTTGGGCCGGCGCTGCGAAACCACTCGGACGCCATGTGAGAGTCCAGCGTCGCTTGGTCGGCGTACATTTCCATGACGATGTAGGTCGTCGGCTCCTTCTGCGAGCGGCAGAAATGATAGGTCGTGACGCCTGGCTCATTGGCTCGCGTCGCGCGCACCAATTCGCGCATCGCCTCTTCGAAAGCAGCGACTTGCTCCGGCTTCACCTTCATCGTCGCGACAACACCTATCATTGAGCTTCCTCCCTGCTCTTTCGCACCAAGCTTCGGCCAGTGCGCGCGTGCGATCAAGCTACAGCGAACCAAATGACGTGGCGCGCACCTTTGCCTGCGCGGGCGCGCACCTCGACTTCTTCGACCTTGAAGCCAACATGCCTGAGGCGCCGCGCAAAACTGGCGTCCGGCCCTGCGGACCAGATCGCCAGTACGCCGCCCGGCTTCAGCGCAGCTTTCGCAGCGGCAAGCCCACCCACGGAATAGAGCCGATCGTTTTCCGCGCGCGAGAGCCCCTCGGGGCCGTTGTCGACGTCGAGCAGGATTGCATCATAGCGCTTGACGCTCGCGCGGATTGCATCCGCGACATCATCCACGATCAAGGCGACGCGCGGATCGTCAAGGCAACCCGCCGTCAGCGCCGCCATCGGCCCGCGCGCCCAATCAAGGATTCCCGGCACAATCTCGGCGATTGTCACGCGCGCCTCAGGGCCGAGCACGGACAGTGCGGCGCGTAGCGTGAAGCCCATGCCATAGCCGCCGATCAGGAGATGCGGCGCGTTGCGCCCGGGCAGCCGCTCGTATGTCATCACAGCAAGCGCTTGTTCGGAGCCGCTCATGCGGCTGCTCATGAGCTCATTGCCGCCGAGCACGATCATGTAATCACTGTCGCGGCGATAGAGTCGAAGCTCTTCGCCGCCAGGCACGATCGCAGTGCCGATCAGTTCGCGCGGTTTCATGCCGCGTTCTAGCGCGGCGCGCCGAGCAATTGCCCACACAAAAACGCCGCGACCTTGCGATCGCGGCATTCAAGTGCAGGGGTAAGCTGCTTACATCGCCGACAGGCGCATCATCCGGCGAAGCTCGTCCGGCGCGCCAGCGGCGCGACGCTTCTTGGCTTGGCTTGGCTGGTAGGCCAGACGCGCATGGTCAGCGCAGTACGGACCACCAGAGGAGCCACGGCCGCAGAACGCGAAGTTCACGTCGGTCGGGTCGCCAATCGGGTATTTGCACATGCTCTCGTTGAGCGTCAGTACGGAGGCGGCCTTGCCATCCTCAAGCCGCATCGGCTCGAGATCGGGAATAACCACAGCCGGCAGATGGCTCGACGGCGGCCGCAGGCGCGGCGCAGTCGGTCCGATCACGCGCGGGCGCGCCGCACGAACCGGACGTTTCGCCGGGCGGGACGGTGTTGCGCGGCCCGCCAAACCAAGGCGGTGCACTTTACCGATCACGGCGTTGCGGGTGACCCCGCCAAGTTGTTTAGCGATTTGGCTTGCGGACAGCCCCTCTGCCCACAGCTTACGTAGAAGCGCTACGCGCTCTTCATTCCAACCCATGTTCAAGCCCCTTTGCCCATGGCCCAAGCTCTCACTTGGGTGGCGGCTAAATTCGCTCATTTCGCTAAAGTGTCAACTAATAGGTCTGCAACATATGGGGATATACCAGCGCTAGCGTTATCCCCAAGTTACTAACGGAATCACTCCACGTTTCTCCCAGGGCTGATGCACAAGCTCCGACTCACTATTTCCAATACAAACCGGCGCTTGGCCCTTTGCTCATGGTTAACGAGCGCTCAGACTCATTAAAATTCTATGAAAGGCATGTTCTGCGTATGGACACAAAGGTCACAGCTCCGTTGAGCTCCCGCCGTTACGGATCTGTGAATTGGTTGGGACTGCAAACTCTCGTGGCGCGCGAAATCAAGCGCTTCCTGAAAGTCGGCGCGCAGACCGTGTTTGCGCCTTTAATCCAGACGCTGCTGTTCATGATGGTGTTTGGGCTGGTGCTGCGGGACGGCAATTGGCCGGGCTCGGACCGTGCTTACGCCGATGGCCTGGCGGCGGGCCTCGTGATGATGTCGATCCTCTCGAACGCGTTTCAGAATTCGTCGTCGTCGATCGTGATCGCCAAGGTGCAGGGCAATTCGGTCGACTTCCTGATGCCGCCGCTGTCGGCGCTGGAGCTGACCATCGCCTTTATCGTCGGCGCCGCCGCGCGCGGCATTCTTGTGGGCGCCGTCAGCCTGATCGCCATCGCTTGGCTCGCCAATGTGGCGCCGACGCATCCGTTGGTGGCGATCTATTATGGTGTGGTCGCAGCAGTGATGTTCGGCGCCATTGGCCTCATCGGCGGCATCTGGTCCGACAAATTCGACCACATCGCCGCGGTGACGAATTTCATCGTCGTGCCGCTGACCTTTCTCTCCGGCACGTTCTACTCAACCGACGTACTGCCCGAGCCGTTCAAGACCTTCGCCCACTACAATCCGGTCTTCTTCCTGATCGACGGCTTCCGCTACGGTTTCATCGGCCACCACGACGCGCCGTTACTGACGGGCGCACTCTGGTCGCTCGGCATCACGCTTGCGCTCTGCTGGGCGTGCTGGGCGATGCTGAAGAGCGGGTATCGGTTGCGGAGTTAGGGCGTGGAGCTTGGAGCGCTCGTCTTTTTTCTGACCTTCGCTTTCAGGAATGGAAAGTCATTCAGCCGGCGCGCACTCGCAATCACCGCAACAATAGACGTGAGCACCTACGCGATCGCAATGCTGTCGAGCGGCGGCGTCTCGCGCCAGACCTCTGAATTTTTAGTCTGGGTTGCGAGCCTCACCTTGGTCGGCGCCTGCGGCTTTGCAGGACCCTCGTTGAGCAAGCGGCTGATCCTCGCCGTTCCAGCCTCAATCGCCGCGATACTTCTTGCCGCTATTCCGTTGTTTGTGCTCCTCTTCTGGCTTGGATGCACCATAAACAGCGCATGCCCGTAAGGCGGGATCATCACGTGACGCTTGTGTTTCCCGCAATGATCATAGCAAGCGCCGCGGCGTTGTTCTTTGCAGCGCAGCGTTTTGGGTTGCGCGGCGTGGCGCTCGCCGCCGGCGCACCGCTGGCTTTAATGATCTTGCTTTGGTTGGCGCTGCAGTTCTATTGGATCGATCACACTGGCGACGATGACGCTGAGGTGGCGTTCTATCTCGTCGTCATCTGGTTTGCATTCAGCAGCATCGTTTCGGCGCTCGGACTCGCATTTCGCAAACGGCGCTAGTTGAACCACCCAACACTCGTCATTCCGGACGCGCAAAGCGCGATCCGAAACCCAGGGCAACCTGAAGCGCGGTGGCCCTGGGTTCCAGGTTCGCCCCGGAATGACGATAGTGATGTGGCGCGTTAAGCGCTCAACGTTTTCGCCAGCAGCGGCAAGAACACGTCCATGCGATAATCGACGTCGCTGTGGTCGTCGTCGAATTCTTCGTAGATATGCGCAATCCCCGCCGCCTTCAGCTTCGCCGCGAAGCGGCGCATGCCGAAATGGATGCGAAATTGGTCGGACCAGCCGCAATCCATGTAGATGAGCTTCAGCTTGCGCAGATTTTCGCCGAGCCCGTCGAACATCACGACGGGGTCGTGCTTCATCCAATTGTTCCAGCGCTCGGGAATGAGTTCGCCAGTATGCGGGTCCATCGGCAGGCGCATGTTGCGGAATTGCGTGGTGTCGGGATCGTAGAAAGCGCTCTGCGCCAGATCCATCAGGATCATACGATCCTTGTCCTTCAGCTTCGGCTGAGCTTCGACGTGGCGCACCCATTTCTCGATCGAGTAATCGAACTTTCGCAGCGCATCGACGTCGTCATAGAGCGTCGGGATGAAGAGCGCGTCAAAGCCCATGTCGCCGCTATTGATCGCGATCGCGCTCCAGAAATCCGAGCGATTGAGCCCATGCCAGGCTGCGCCATAGCCGCCCGAAGATTTGCCGAACACGCCACGCTTGCCGGGGCCGCCGCAGCCAAACTGGCTCTCAACCGTCGCCACGATTTCATCGCAGACATAATCGGCGTAGCGGCCGGAGCCTGCGCTGTTGAGATATTGGTTGCCATAGAGCTTGGTGAAGCAATCCGGGAACGCCACCACGGCGCGCGCCATGCCTTCGTGCGCCAGCCGATCCAAGCGCTCCGGCACGTTCTCCCCGCCTGGCTTCCAATTGGTGTGGCCAAGGCCGCAGCCCCAATAGCCAGTCAGATCGACGATCAGCGGCAACTGCTCGGCCGCGCTCCAGCCGGGCGGGGTCCAGACGTGCAATTCGCGGTCGGTCGGATCGCCCAGCGGATTGCCCTCCAGCACGACGGATTGGTGACGCAGGCGGTGCACTTCGCCGCGCGGTAGAGAATGGTCTCGCCTCATGGTTTGTTGATGGTACGCCTGGGTTGACCTTGCAAGCGGCGCGGCTCAAAACCGCGCCTTCCCCAAATTCTGAGAGCCAAGATGAGCGCCGCAGAAAGCCATATTCTTCCCGTCTATTCGCCGCCGCAGCAAAACTTCGAGCGTGGCGAAGGCTGCTGGATTTGGGACGACAAGGGCGAGCGATATCTGGACTGCATCGCCGGTATCGCAGTGAACGCGCTTGGCCATGCGCCGCCGGTTCTGGTGAAGGCGCTGACGGAGCAAGCGGGCAAGCTTTGGCACACCTCGAATATGTTCAAGGTAAAAGGCCAAGAAGAGCTCGCCGCGAAATACACGCGCGACAGCTTCGCCGACGTCGTGTTCTTCACGAACTCGGGCACCGAGGCGATCGAAGGCGCGATGAAGACGGCGCGCAAATATCACACCGCCAATGGCAATCCTGAGCGGATCGACATTATCGGCTTCCAGGGTTCGTTCCACGGTCGCTCGTACGGCGCGATCAACGCGAGCGGCAATCCGAGCTACCTTGAAGGCTTCGGCCCGCGCCTCCCCGGCTTCATCCAAGCGCCGTTCGGCGATCTGGAAGAGCTGAAGAAGCTCGTCGGCCCGACCACGGCTGCGGTGATCCTCGAGCCGGTGCAAGGCGAAGGCGGCGTACGTGAAGTGGCGCACGATTATCTGCGTGCGCTGCGCAAACTCGCCGACGACACCGGCTTCCTGATCATCTTCGACGAAGTGCAATCGGGCGCTGGTCGCACCGGCAAGATGTGGGCGCATCAATGGTCGGGCGTCACGCCGGACATCATGGCTGTCGCGAAAGGCGTTGGCGGCGGTTTCCCGATGGGCGCCTTCATGGCGACCAAGGAGGCAGCGAAAGGCATGGTCGTCGGCGTGCACGGCACGACGTTCGGCGGCAACCCGTTAGCGATGGCCGTCGGCAACGCGTGCTATGACGAACTCTCCAAGCCCGCCCTGCTCGACCACGTGAACCTGATGGCCAACCATCTCGGCCAAGCGCTCGAAGGCTTGAAGGATCGCCATCCCGACCTAGTCGTGGACGTACGTGGCAAAGGCCTGCTGCGCGGCATCAAGCTCACCATCAATCCGAAGGACATCCAAGGCAAGCTGCGCGACCGCAAAGTGCTGGTCGGCGTCGCCGGCGACAACGTGCTGCGCTTGGCGCCGCCACTTGTGATCGATGAAGCGCAAATCCGCGAAGCTGTTGACGCGATCGACGCGGTGCTTAGCGCCTACGCCACCCAAGCCAACGGATAAGCGCGTGCCGCACTTCCTCGATATCTCCGCACTCTCGCAAGAGGATTTGCGCGCGATCGTCGATGAAGCGCATGCGCGCAAAGCCGCGCGCCTCGATTGGCCGAAAGCCAAGCCGGACGAAGATGCGCCGCTTGACGGTCACGCACTGGCGATGATCTTCCAGAAGAACTCGACGCGCACGCGCGTCTCGTTCGAGATCGGCATGATCCAATTGGGCGGCAAAGCGATCATCTTGAGCGCCAACGACACGCAACTTGGACGTGGCGAAACTGTTCAGGATACGGCGCGCGTGCTCTCACGCATGGTCGATGCGGTGATGATCCGCGCCAACACTCATCAGGACGTGCTGGATTTCGCCGAAGCCAGCGACGTGCCTGTGATTAACGGCCTCACCGATCTCTCCCACCCCTGCCAGATCGTCGCTGACATCATGACGATCGAGGAATGGCAGGGCGACATCGCCGGCAAGACGATCGCCTGGCTGGGCGACGGCAACAATGTCTGCACCTCGCTGATCCACGCGGCGGAGAAGCTTGATTTCAAACTACGGATTGCGACACCCGCCGACTACGCACCGCGCGGCCAAGAGGTCGCCGCAGCGAAGGCCGCGGGCGCGGACATCAGCGTTGGCACGGATGCAAAAGCGGCGATCGAGGGCGCGAATGTCGTCGTCACCGACACGTGGGTTTCCATGGGCGACACGGACAAAGCTGAGCGCATGGCTGCATTCCCACCCTTCTCCGTCAATGACGAGATGATGGCGCACGCCGCGAAGGAAGCGTTGTTCCTGCATTGCCTCCCGGCGCATCGCGGCGAGGAAGTGACAGATTCCGTGCTCGACGGCCCGCAATCGGGCGCTTGGGACGAAGCCGAAAATCGCATCCACGCGCAAAAAGCCGTGCTGATGTGGTGCTTGGGCAAGCTCTAAGGGCGATTGCCGAACGCCGCTTTAGGCCCCATCTCTCGCCCTTCATGACCGACACGCCCCTCACAGACGATATCATCGCCGGCTTCAGCCTGGACAACGCGCCCGTGCGCGGCCGCGCCGTACGCATGGCCGTCGGCGCGCTCGACCCGATCCTCTGCCGTCACGACTATCCGCGCCCTGTCGCGCTGTTGCTCGGCGAAGCGCTGACACTTGCGGCGTTAATTGGCTCGCTGCTGAAGATCGAGGGCCGTCTTGTTGTACAGGCGCAAGGCGAAGGCTCGGTGCCGCTGCTGGTTGCGGAGCATTCAAGCGGCGGCTTACGCGGCTATGCGCGCTTGGCCGAAGGCGCGGGCGAACAATTGGCAAGAGCTAATCGCATCCCGCCGGCGGACTTGCTGGGCGCCGGCTCGCTCATCCTCACGCTCGATCGCGGGCCTAGCGTTGCACCCTACCAAGGCATCGTTGCGCTCAACGGCGACACGCTCGCCGCCTGCGCGGAGAATTATTTCCGCACCTCAGAGCAAGTCGACACAGGTATTCGTCTGGCCGTCGGCGAACTCATGCGCGCGGATGCGCCTTCAACCTGGCGCGCGGGCGGCATCCTCATTCAACGCATGGCGAGCGATGACGCGCGCGGCGACACGCGTGAAGATTGGAGCCGTGCTTCGATCCTCTTCGGCACGGTGAAGGACGAAGAATTGATCGATCCCGCGCTGCCGACGGACCGTCTGCTCTATCGCCTTTTCCACGAAGAAGGCGTGCGAATGGAAACACCCACGCCGCTCGACGATCGCTGCACCTGCAACGAAGAGCGCCTCACCGCGCTGATGCGCACCTTCCCGAAGGACGAGTTACAAGATTTGATCGAGCCAGACGGCAAGCTGCACGCGCGCTGCCAATTCTGCGCGCGCGAATATTTGATCGATCCAAAGGCTGTCGGGGCTTAGGTCGCTTCGGTGTCCAGCGCGTAGCCGGCGCTGCGCACGGTGCGGATCGGATCGAACTCCTCACCAACCATCAGCGCTTTGCGCAAGCGCCCAATGTGAACGTCCACGGTGCGCGCCTCGACGTAAACGTCCGAACCCCACACAGCGTCGAGCAATTGTTCGCGGCTGAACACACGGCCGGGATGCTGCATCAAGTGGTCAAGGATGCGGAATTCCGTCGGGCCCAGATGCACTTCGCGCTGGCCGCGTTTCACGCGGTGCGCCACACGATCCATTATGATGTCGCCGCAGGTGACTTTGTCGTCAGCCAGGCCGGGGCGAATGCGGCGCATCACGGCGCGCAGACGCGCCAACAGCTCGCCCATCGCAAACGGCTTTGTGATGTAATCGTCGGCGCCCATGTCGAGGCCGCGCACGCGATCGCTCTCTTCACCGCGCGCCGTTAGCATCACGATCGGCGTGTTGCGGCTTTCCTGGCGCGCACGCAGACGGCGGCACACTTCAATGCCCGGCGCCTTCGGCAACATCCAATCGAGCACGACCAAATCAGGATTGCTCTCGTCGGCGACCACCAACGCTTCCTCGCCATCCATGGCGACAGAAACGCGATAGCCTTCCTTCTCGAGATTATACTTCAATAGCTGCGCGAGAGCTTCTTCGTCCTCGACAACCAAAACGTGGGGGGCCTTAGCCATGAGTGCGCCTCTTAATCGCTTGTCTCCGCCTCGGCCCGCGGCCGCTGCGTCGCGATTTCTTCCCCAGTGACCAAGAAGTGAATGTATTCGGCAATGTTGGTGCCGTGGTCGCCGATGCGCTCGATGTTTTTGGCGATGAAGAGCAAGTGCGCGCACGACGAGATCGTCCGCGGGTCTTCGATCATATATGTCAGCAATTCGCGGAACAGCGAATTGTAGTGCGCATCGATATTGTCGTCGTTATTCCAAACGCTGATGGCCGACTGAACGTCCTTGTTGGCGTACGCGTCGAGCACTTGCTTAAGATGATCGCCCGCGATCTTGCCCATGCGATCGACGCTGCGGATGAGTTGGATCGGCTCGGACTGGTTGAGCACCAAAGCCCGCTTGGCGATATTCTTGGCGAGATCGCCCACGCGCTCCAGCTCGCCCGCGATCCGCCATGCGGTGAGCACAACGCGCAGATCGCTCGCCATCGGCTGGCGCAGAGCAAACAATTTAATCGCGCGCTTTTCCACTTCACGTTGCGCCGTATCGATACGGGCGTCGCGCTGCATGACGAGCTGCGCGAGTTCCGTATCGCGACGCACGACCGCGGCCAAGCTGTCGTTCACGGCCGCTTCCGCCAAACCGCCCATGCGCGCAACTTCTTGAGTCAGCGCATCAAGCTCTTCGGTAAACGCTCTGACGGTATGCTCAGCCATACTGGTCTTCACTCGTCGTGCCAGGGCGGGCGACGCAGCACCCTTGGATTTTTGGGGCGCCGCCATCGAACTTAACCGAACCGGCCGGTGATGTAATCCTGCGTCCGCGAATCGCGCGGGTTGGTAAAGATTTCCTCGGTCGGGCCGGTTTCGACCAGCTTACCCATGTGGAAGAACGCCGTCTTCTGCGACACGCGCGCAGCCTGCGCCATCGAGTGCGTGACGATGATGATGCAATAATTCTCGCGCATCTCGTCGATCAGTTCTTCGATCTTCGCCGTGGCGATCGGGTCGAGTGCGGAGCACGGCTCGTCCATCAAGATGACGTCCGGATTCACGGCGACCGTGCGCGCGATGACAAGACGTTGTTGCTGACCGCCCGAGAGGCCGGTGCCGGGCTGCGCGAGGCGATCCTTGACCTCTTCCCAGAGGCCGGCGCGACGCAGCGATTTTTCTACGATCACATCCATGTCGGCTTTATTCTTCGCCATGTTGTGAATGCGCGGGCCGTAGGCGACGTTCTCGTAGATCGATTTCGGAAACGGGTTCGGCTTCTGGAACACCATGCCGACGCGCGTGCGCAGCACGACGGGATCGACGTTCTTTGCGTAGGCGTCCTTGCCTTCTATCTGGAGCGTGCCCTGAACGCGGCAGCCGTCGATGGTATCGTTCATGCGATTGATGCAGCGCAGGAAGGTGGTCTTTCCGCAACCAGATGGGCCAATGAAGGCTGTGACAGAGCGATCCGGGATATCGAGCGAGACGTCGAACAGCGCCTGCTTATCGCCGTAAAACACGTTCACATCGCGGGCGCTAACCTTGGTGGCGGCGCCGACCAATGAGCCCGCCGACGACTTTACATTCGGGGTCGTCATCATGCTGGGCAATTGTCCACGCTCAGCACCTGCGGCGGAAAACTGTTCCATTTCAGACCTCTAGGCGCAGGGCCACGGTAACGCGGACTCCTCTGGCCCGTTTTCGATCCGCTCATAGGCGGGTTTCATGACACTGATGTGAAACGAGCATGCAAGGACTCAGTCCTCCCCCGCCAATTCGACAAAAGCGGCAAACGCGGAACCCCGCCCAGGCTGACTCTCAACCAAGAAGCCGCCGCGATGGCGGTTGACAATGTGCTTAACGATCGCGAGCCCGAGGCCTGTTCCGCCGCGCTCATTGCCAAGTTCTCGTTCGACGCGGAAGAAGCGCTCGGCCAAGCGCGGCAGAAACCGCATGGCAATGCCGGGCCCTGCGTCTTCGACACGTATATAGGCATAGGAGCGGTTCGCGACAGCGGCTGGCGTCAGCATGGCGACGCGACCAGCTTCATCCCATCGTTTGCCAGCCCGCGCGATGGTCTCTTCGCGGTCGCCGCTTGCGCCAAGTTCAATCCGCACCATGCCGCCTGACGGCGTATATTTGATGGCGTTGTCGATGAGGTTCTGCGCGACCTGCGTCAGCTGAAAACGCTCGCCGACAACCTTGATCGCCTTATCCGGCGCGTCGAGCTTCAGTTCAACGCCGCGCTCGCGCGCCACGCCGCTCAGCATGTCCACGACCTCATGGCCCACGAGGACAAGATCGGCGCGATCCGAGGGCGGCACATGCTCATCAAGCTCAATGCGTGAAAGCGAAAGCAAGTCATCGATCAGCCGGCGCATGCGATCGGCCTGAACCTGCATCATCTTCAGAAAGCGATCGCGATCTTCAGCATTATCGCGCGCGGGACCTGCAATGGTTTCGATCAGCAGAGAAAGCGATGCGAGCGGCGTGCGCAGCTCGTGGCTCGCATTCGCGAGAAAATCCGCGCGCATCCGCTCAGTGCTAATTCTTGCGGTTTGATCGTGAAAAACCAGCATCGCCGCGCGATCGGGCCCCCAATTCACCGGCGCCACATAGCAGCGCGTATGCCGCTCCGCGCGCGCCGCTTGCTCATATTCCACAGCGCGCGTTGCGCCGTCATGCACCGCCGCTTGCACCGCCTCAAGCACGTCGGGGTGACGCAAGATCGAGGTTAGGAATTGCCCGCGCGTCTCGAACTGCATTTGCCGCCGCGCGGCCGCGTTTGAGCCGACGATGCGCATGCTCGCATCGATCAGCAACGCAGGATCAGGCAGCGCCTCCAACAGCGGCGCGAGTTCGGCAAGGCCGACGAGTTCGATCGTATCGTCGGCGCTGACTGGGCCGATGACGAACCGACGCGCTTCGCGGCCCGCCCAAAACGCGATGCCAATTGCGAGCAAGATCAGCAGCGCCGCCGACGTATCTGTGGCGAACGCCAGCAGCACCAAAAGCGCTGCGAGCGCCCCGGCCGCCCAAGCCGAAGCCGGGGCCCGATCCCAGCGCCAGCGCTGCCGCGTAAGTCGATCTATGACCATGACTAGGGTCGGCTTAGGCCGCGCCGGCGCCTCCCGGCAAGCGCGGGTCCGGGCGCTCATGTCGGAAACGGCGCCGGCCGAACGTCATTGAGTAGGGAGGACCTGCTGTTCGCCGTGCAAAATCGACCGTTCGTCGCGCCGCAGCGCCGGTCGCATCCAAAAAGGCAATTGCCGGCATCCCATTATTGAACGGGGAACAGCACTCGCCCAAAGGCGACAAACCCTTATCGATTTTCAATATTCTTTTATTGACTTTCGAGAGGGCCGGACCTAGAGCCGGCAGCTGCGAGGGAAAGAATGAATTACGGTGCGCGTCTCATAATCGGGCTCGGCATGTTGGCCGCGGCCGGATCGTGCGCCGGCCGCAACCTGCCGCCCGAGCCGGATTCTTACGTTGCCGCAGATGCGATCGGCGCTGAGCGCGCCGCTGAGCTCGCCGCCTCGCCTGCAATCACGTGGTTGGACGATCTCAATTCGCAAGAAATGTCGACGCTCGCCCGCGAAGCTTTGGCCGGCAGCCCGGACCTGCAAGTCATTGACGCCCAATACCGCGCCGCCCGTTGGCGCGCGCGCGGCGCGTTCGGTGGCAATTTGCTGCCGAGCTTGAGCGTCGGCGTCGACGGCACGCGCACCGAAGAGCCGATCGCCGGCTCGGACTCGCGCGTCCGCACTGAATTCATGACATCGAGCGTGGTCGCGTCTTGGGAGATTGACCTCTGGGGCCGCCTCACGGCGCGCGCGATGGCTTCCGATCTGAGCGCCGATGCGGCGGAAGAAGATCTGTACGGCGCGCGTCTCTCCGTCGCCGGCCAATCTTCGCAAGCGTGGGTCAGCCTGATCGAAGCGCAGCAATTGCTCGCACTGGCGCAGGAAGATTTGCAGACGCGCGAGCGCGCGCTTGATCTCACGCAACGCCGCTACGACGCCGGTATCGCCTCCTCGCTCAATCTGCGCACGGCGCGCAGCCAAGTCGCCTCCGCCCGCGCCGCCGAAGCTGGCGCGCAAGACGGTCTTTTGATCGCATCGCGCCGCTTGCAAGAAATCATGGGCCGTTACCCTGATGGCGCGCTCCGCGCCCAAGGCGACCTGCCGCAACTCGCGCCGCTCACCGCTGCCGGCGCCCCCGCCGATCTGCTTGAGCGCCGTCCCGACGTGCTCGCTTCGGAGCACCGCATGCGCGCGGCCGGCTTCCGCATCCATGAAGCACGCGCAGCACTGCTGCCGCGCCTCACGCTCCGCGCCAATGCCGGCAGCACAGGCGAAGGCGTCAACGATATCGACGACAGCGCCAACATGGTCTCGAATCTGATCGGCGGCATCACCATGCCGATCTTCAATGGCGGCGCGTTGCTCTCTGAGTCACGCGCAAGCGTCGCTGATCGCCGCGCAGCAGCGGCCGGTTATGTACGCACCTCGATTGCCGCTTGGCGCGAGGTCGAAGGCACGATCAGCGCCGACACGAGCTTGGAAACACGCGAGCGCCAATTCGCCATCGCCGCCGATGAATCGCGCGCCGCGCAAGAATTGGCAGAGCGCGAATATTCGCGCGGCGTCGCCACCCTGTTTGATCTGATCGACGCCTACACACGTCGTATCGACGCCGAGCGTGGCCTTATCTCCGCACGCGCCGATCGCGTTTCCAACCGCATTGCCTATCACGTCGCCGTCGGCGGCGGCGCTCGCACAGGCGGCATAGATGAAGACCGGGAAATCACGCCATGAACATGATGGACCACAACATGACGCCGCACTCGGGTTCGGACGATGATGTCGTAACGCCGCGCACGAGCTTGCTCTCGACGGCCAAGCGCATGGCTGTCTTCGCCGCTCCGCTCGTTGTCATTGTTGGCGGCGGAGCGGCGCTTGCGTTGATGATGATGACAGCGCCGAAGCCCGAAGAAAAAGGCGACGCGCCTCACGCGCCCGCAATCCAATTCGCCGTCACCCACGCGCGCCCCACGACGATCTCGATCGGCGTGCAAGGCGAAGTGCGCCCGCGCACGGAAGCCACGCTCGCCGCACAAGTGGCCGGCCGCCTCGTCTGGGTGAGCCCAGCCTTCGTGGATGGCGGCTCATTCCGCGAAGGCGAAGTGCTCGCACGCATCGATGGCGCCGACTACGAACTGGCGGTCGTGCGCGCCCGCGCCCAAGTGGCCCAAGCGCAGGAAGCGTTGGTGCGCGAAGAGGCTGAAGGCGAACTCGCCCGCCAAGATTGGCAAGCACTCGGCCGTGGCGAAGCGCCGCCGCTCGCTGTGCGCGAACCACAAATGGCGCAAGCGCGCGCCGGCCTCGCTGCAGCGCAGGCCGCTCTGCGCTCAGCCGAGCTCGATCTCAACCGCGCCAGCATTCGCGCGCCCTTCACGGGTCGCATGCGCGAGCGCCGCGTCAATGTCGGCGATTATGTCGGCCCGGGCTCGCCCGTCGCTGTGATGTTCGCGACGGACGCGGTTGAAGTGCGCGTCCCCCTTACCGACGCTGATCTGGCTTCGATGCGCATCCCGGTTGGCTTCACCGCCACCGCCGCCAATCCAGGCCCCGTCGCGCAGGTCTCCAGCGCCACCGGCGGTCGTGAACGCACCTGGGAGGGCCGCCTCGTCCGCACTGAAGCGTCGGTCGATGCGCGTACGCGCCTCGTTTATGGCGTCGTCGAAGTGCGCGATCCATTTAACGCGCGCAACGCAGCCCCGCTCGCGCCGGGCATGTTCGTCTCCGCGCGCCTCGAAGGCTCGAGCCGCGAGACGATGGTGGCCGCACCGCGCAGCGCGCTGAAGCGCAACGAATACGTCTATGTCGTCACGCCGGAAAACACGATCGACATCCGCCAAGTGCGTGCAGCGCAAACCACGGCGGACGAAGTGCTCTTCCGCGAGGGCGTCGCGGATGGCGAGCGAGTCGTCGTTTCCGTGTTGACCTCGCCGCGTGAAGGCATGGCGGTTACGCCGATCGACCGCGCTGGCGAAAGCCAAACGCCGGCCGC
>Ga0315902_10001305_pt1 | contig 40083 bp, 41 predicted proteins | sample LakEriMetagenome_9_FD_203523 | JGI IMG/M metagenome (GOLD analysis project Ga0315902, IMG submission 203523) | Freshwater fungal communities from buoy surface, Lake Erie, Ohio, United States - Buoy 12 MA117 | ecosystem: Environmental > Aquatic > Freshwater > Lake > Lake biofilm | place: USA...
AGCAAGATTTTTACCACCGTGAGTTACGGTGTGTTCAGCTTTAGCAGTCATGGTTTCCATTTGGTGACCACCTTTGCCTTCCTTGCCTTTTGCATAAGCCATATCTGCATGACCCTTATATACATCATATTTATTTTTGCCTTGCTTTAATAATGGACCGCCGCCTTCTGCACTAGTAGCTTCTTTTAATTTCTTTTTCTTGGCTTCCATTTCTTTTTTCTTCATTTCTGCTTTTTCTTTTGGAGACATTTTTTTGGAAGATTTTTTAGCTTCTTGTACTAAACGAGCAGTAACTCTTGCTAATACAGTTTCTACGAGCGAATCTTCTGAAAGCTCTACGCTTTCATCCATTTCTTCTTCCTCTTCTTTTTTGTCATCTTTAGCTTTTTTAGCAGGCTTCTTCTTTGCTTCTTCTAAATCTTCTTCTAATTCTTCTTTCATTTCTTCTTCGCCATCCGCAGTTGCTTCTTCGCCGCCACCAGCAGAAACTTTCATCTCTACACCAACCATATCAGCTAATTCTGCTAATTGATTAGCAATCTCTTCAATCTTACTTTCTACTGCCGAAGAATCTCCTGACATATCTGTTTCTGGTGATTCATCTTCTGGTTCTTCCATATCTGGCATATCAGCTGGTTCTTCCATAGAAGTAGCATCAGAAGATTCTTTGGAATCGTCTTCAGCTTCTTTCATATTTTTTGGAAGATCATTTCCGAGAGGCAGTGATGGAGTCATGGCCTCATTAATTGCTGCTTTTTCTGAAACCACATTTTTAACTAATGGTTCTAAATTAGCTAAGGTCATAAAACGACGAATCTGTGATTCGCTTAATAATTCTTTTTTGCTCATGTATTATCTCCTAAGATATTGTATAAATACATACAATTTTAAAATAAATAGTATTATTAGCTAGAAAAGGTCAAAATAAATGGACAATTTAAATAAAATCATCGGTATTTATTATTTTGTTTTTATTTATTTTAAAAAGGGCTTCTTCTTCTATTTGTTTTACTCTGACGAAACTACATCCAATTCTTTCTGCAACATCTCTTAAAGTAAGATTTTTATTATTTAATTCTGATGCTTCTACTGTATATAGAACGCAATTTAATTCAGATTCATAATTGATCCATTTTCTGCATTCTTTATTAGGACAAGAGACTTGTAATTTTTTACAAGCTTCTAAACAGCTTTTAAATTCACTCATATATCCTCATTTTCTTTTTCTAAAATATCAAAAATATTAGCTATTTCATCTTTATCTAATCCAAATTCATCATTTGTTTTCTGTATTTCTTTAGAATCTTTTAAACGTTTTTTATGTGTTTTGGCATCTAAATTTTGTGAAGAATAAATATCTAAATAATTTCTAATTAAAGGATTATCTTCTAAATACCCTTTTACAAAAGCATTAAAAAACATTGTTTGCGACATACACTCATACTGAAGTTTGACTCTTAATCTAGCGTGATCATCTTCGCTAATTGTAAATTTCAAATCTTTTTTATTATCCATGACGAATTAAAATGTGCGGAGAGCTTTCGATCTGTGCTGCGCTAGACTGTTTAATAAATTTAGCTTTGGAGCGTAGTTCAACCAAATCTTTTGCTCCGCTATATGATAAACCACTACGAATATTTCTCGTAATATCTTCTAAGATATTTGGTAAGTGTCCTTTATATGCAACTCTAGAAGCTACACCTTCAAAACTGGAATAGGTGCCTTTCCAATCCATTTGAGCTTCTTTACTAGCCATGCCACGATAAACTTTATATTGTTTACCATTTTCTTCAAAAACATCACCGGGTGATACATCTGTGCCTGCTAACATAGAACCTAGCATAACAAAATCTGCTCCAGCAGCGAGAGATTTAACAATATCACCGGATGTTTTAATACCACCATCGGCAATCATTCTTGCTCTTTTAGAGGTATTAGAGCATTCGGATACAGACGAAAATGTTGGAACGCCATGTCCTGTCTGAACTCTTGTGCTGCAAATACTACCGCCACCAACACCAACACGTATGCTATCGGCACCCCAATCAGATAGACGCTCAAAAGCTTCTTTAGTGGCTACATTGCCTGCCATTACATGTATCTTATAACCAAATTTTGCTCTTATGGCAGCAATAGCATTTTTTACTGATATATGATCACCGTGCGCTACATCTACACATAGAACATTGACACCAGCGTTTAGTAGTTTTTCTGCTCTTTCTAGAAAGTCTCCAGTGGATCCAACCGCAGCACCAACTGCACCAGCTTCATTATCTTTACAATATTTAACCATGTCGGCTTGTTGATCTGGCGTATTGTATCTATGAATAATTCCCAAACCACCAAGAATACTTATTTCACAGGCCATTACTTCTCCTGTAACTGTATCCATTGGACTTGAGATGATAGGTATTTGTAATTTGATTGTATCATCTAGCCAAGAAGAAATATTTGTTTGCTTTCTTGACTCGATATCAGAATATTGTGGAACTAGTAATACGTCATCAAACGCCAGCGTTTCCTGTAGCTTCATTGTTTCTCCGATCTTGATTGCATTTAGGGCAAAATAAATCTACACGTTTTTGTTCATTATATACTTCAACGTACCAAGACATTACCATCATCTTGTTCTTCTTGTCAAACGGTTCTTTGCATTTAACACAATTATTCGGTATGTTCAATATCATATTGGCTTGTTGAGCCATTGTATTTTCTAATTTTTTCTTTTTATTTCCAGTTCTACTTCTTGATCCCATATTTAGACCTATATTCCTCTCCACTCATAGTTGTATTAAGTAAATAAATTTCTGGATAGACTAGATTGATATCTTGTTCTCTCGAATATACGATATAAGATTTATAATGGGTATTGACGGCTTCTTCTACGATAACATATATATCATTAACAAAACCATCAAATTCAGATATTAATATATCGCCGGATTGATATGACATTATTTCTTACCAAATAAAATTGTATCTTTTGGATCGGGCATTCTATCTAATTCTATGTTTCTAAAACCTTTATGTAGTATTTTCAATGGACCCTGACTATCATTTATATTGAAATCTCTATTGATTTGATCAATGTAATTTTTATAAAATTCGCTTCTTTCATTACCAACAAAATCTTTTATATTGTTCAGTTTTCTATAATTGAAAGCATACTCTGGATATTTTTTATTAATAAATTCTATAAATTGTTCGCTACAAGAAACAACTCTTTCATTTGGCATATAAGGATTAGGAGGAAACACATCAGCTTTAAATTTTATTGGTGTATCGTAATCTAGAAAATTTGAAACCTTATCTTCAATATTTTGTTCTATAACTTTAAAGTTTTTTACTGGTACAAAAACATCTTCTAGTTGTCCATCTAAACCAACTAAATCATCATATCTACCATTTTGAATGGTTATTAACACATTATTTTCAGCGTCTGGTCCATTTTTTTGGATATTAGCATATGCTCTATTACGACCTTCATGATCTTTTACTTTATAATATTGATTAACTACTAAAGATAAATCACCAGCTCTTGCATAATAGTAATCCATCTGTTGGACACTAAAACGCTTTTTTAAATAATCTCTCGTTTGTTGGTCTGTAGTTAATTTTAAAAAATCTGATGCCTTCATCCTTACAAGTACTTCATCATTTGTATCGCTTTCATTTAATACTTTATTTAATTCTTCTTTAATAATATCCTTTAAATATGCTTTGTTGATTTTCATTATTATTTCTCCAAATAACAATAAATAGTATTATTTAGTGCCTGTGGAACCAAAACCGCCTTCTCCTCTAGCGTTTGCTGGTGTATCGAACTGTTCTACTAATTGTATTGCGCTTTCATTTACTCTATTAACTGTAAATTGTGCAATTTTATCATGATGTTTAATAGAAATAGTTTCATGTGTACTATTAAACATAATAATTCCCCAAGGACCAGTATAGTAGGCATCCACTAAACCAAGTGATACTAACTTTCCCTTACTAGACATACCACTTCTACCGCGTATGTCGCAAGACCAACCGGGAGGAGGCATTATAGCCATACCTGTAGGAATAATTCTTGTTTGACCGGGAGATAGTAAAATTTCATTATCTGGCGTGTCGGCATAAAGATCATATGCGGCATCTTCATTGTGTGCCTTAGAGGGCATTTTAGCAGTATCGGTTAATTTTTTGCATTGTAAAATAATCATTTTTATTTCCTATCCTAGTAATTTAAATGTATGTTTAATACTTCTTGTGCTCCAACCCCATTGTTCATCGTGCTCTAGTTTTGCTAGATATGGTCTATTTAACCACAACTTATCTTTTAATGGATCTACACCCCAGCATTTAATAGCTGTCATGGTATTAGTTGAATCAGTTACATTAAGTATCCAATAAATTTTACCATTCTTAGTTTTCTTTTCTTCAATGTTTCTTGGAATGAACCAAACGACTTCTCCAAGTTCTTTTTCATAAGCACCAATTGCAGGAATATATTTCTCTTCTAGTCTTTTAACTATCTCAGGTGTCATAACCATACTAATTGGGTAAACTCCACTCAAAGAAACAATATTTTCTAGTTTTTCTTCATCTGTGAAATCACCTTCAGGTTTATATTTTTCAATATTATCAGCAAATTTCTTTGGTGTTTTTGGACGATCAACAACGGCTGCAGACCAGAAATGTTTTAATCCAGTAAATCTATTATCAACAAGTTTGCTTAATGCACCACTTCTTGTAAGAGCATCAAGCGCTTTCTTGTTTAGTTTACTATAGACTATATTTTCATTAAACAACAAATCGTCAATAGACTTAAATGGACGATGATTCATTATCTGTTCGATTGCTGTATCGCCAAGACCTTTAATAGAAGACAAAGGTTGAATTAGGGTTTTACCATCTATATCAACTTCCCATTTCTTACCAGAACTATTAATATCTAATGTCTTGATAATAAAGTTATAGTTCTTGGCGAGGCTTATTGCTGCCTCTTTCCTATCTTCAGGTTCTTTATCCAAGAAGGCAGCAAGCCACTCAGCAGGGAAATAATGAAAGAGGTAAGCACACTGATAAGAAAGTATAGAATAACAAATAGCATGAGAAAGGTTAAAGCCGTATCCGCTGAAAAATTCCATAGTTTTCCAAAGATGTAATCCAGTACCTTCGGTGAGTCCTTTTTCTTTGCAGCCTGTGATAAACTTGCTGTAGAGCTTTTCTTTAACCTGAGACTCCTTTCCAGTGCCTTTTTTTGTGAGTACCTTTCGTAATTCGTTGCCTTCATCCAGCGAAATATCCTTGCCTAGTTTGTGCGCGAGAAGACTTAATTGTTCTTGAAAAACAATAAATCCATATGTTTCTTCTGTTACGTCTTTAACTAGTTCATGCACATAAGAAATAGACTCAGGATTTTTCTTTGCTTCAATATATTTTTCATGAACATTAGCAGATAATGGGCCGGGACGGAAAATAGACGTAATAGCGGCAATATCTACAATGTTTTTTGGTAACGCTTGCTTACAAAACTTCTGCGCTGCTGTATTTGTAAACTGAAATGTTCCACAGAAGTTACCTTCTTGAAAAACATATTTATAAACTGCTTCATCCTCAAGATTAATCTTGTTTGGATGTAGATTTTCATCATAGTACTTTTTCATATCTGCAAATGTAGGATTAGGAATATTATGATGACGCTTTAAAATATGCTCAACGCAAGTTTCAATCATTCTTAGAGAAGCTAGACCAAGGATATCAAACTTAATAAATCCAAGAGGTTCTAGATGACGAACCGTTTGTCCTTCAGTCCAAGGAGTTTGTGTTACACCACCGCTATTAATTAGCGGCATTTTTTGATCAAGATTATCTGCAAATAGCACACCGCCAGCGTGACGAGAAATACTGCGAATTTGACCTTGTAGATTTTCTACATGGGTAGCAACATGTGGATATTTATTTAGATATTGTGTAAGACTTGGAGAATAATTCTTAAGCTCTTCCCAAGTTGGGTTATAAACACCAGCAGTTATCCCATGTTCTCTTTTAGCAACAGGGGTAGCTTCAAGCAACATTTTGCTTGTTACGTCATTAACTTCTGTAAAAGGTATTTCATACAGCTTGCTGATGTCTTTTACAAGCGAGCGAATTTGTAATGTATTATAGTTAGAAATTGGAACTACGGTGTTTTCACCGAATTCCTTGATAAACATTTCTTTAACTTCCATTGGCTCTGCACAGTCATAATCAATATCTGGGAAGTCTTTGGCATTCTTACGAATAAATCTTGAGAACTGAAGTTTATATTTGATTGGATCAACCTGTGTAATTCCAAGCAAATATGACACAAGAGAACCAGCACCAGAACCACGACCAGATCCAACAAACTGATTATCAGATACCTTATCGCTAATCTTTTTCATTGTAAGAAAGTATTTAGAAAAACCACGATCTTTAATCGTGTGCAATTCCTCTTTTAGTCTTTCAATGTAATTATTATCTTTGTATAGACCGGTATTCTTCAAAGCATCAACAGAAATTTTTGCCAAAGCGCTATCGGCAGTTTCGCCTTCTGGAATAACAAACGATGGAAGCTTGATAGCTGTGTCTGGGGTGTAATCTTCAATACGATTTTTTAGGATATCTGCGGTGCGTGCAATGCTTTCTTCTACTAGCTTATCGTCATAACTAAAACCTAGAGCACCAGAAAAACGCTTATAGGTATCAAAAAGCTCATCGCCATTTTTGGGATACAGTTGATATTCCATCTCTTCTAATGTTCTTGGAAGAGCATCAATTTTAATTTCATCCTTACGCTTGCCCATCCAACCAAGCAATTTATAAATCTCACGATCTTTCCACATATCAGGTGAAGGAAAGTGAGCATCACAAGTGCTAATAAGCTGGAAACCGTGAACCTTGGATAGTTCAATAATAAATTGATTTACAATGTGTTGCTCTTTATAGTTTGCCCACTGTAATTCACCATAAAAGCGATCACCAAAGATATCAATCATATTTTTGACGGTATTTTCCATAGCTACATATACAGCTTTCTCACCTTTTTCAATATTGTCCCAATAGTCGTTAGACAGAACACCGCCAAGACATGCACTAGAGGCTATCAAGCCTTCATTGTGCTTTTTTAGGCTATCATAATCCATACGTGGAAAACGATAAAAACTATCGCCACGATATGAATCACTAATAAGCTTAAAAAGATTATTTAATCCAGTTTGGTTTTGTGCAACCAGAACAAGGTGCGAACGACGGTTTAATGTCGAACGAATACCTTTTTTGGTTTCGCTTTCATCTTCAACTACAAGTCCAACATCGTCGTCAACTTGTTTTGCAAGTTTTGCATCTTCTTTATGCTTAATGTGCTCTTGTTTCCATTGTTGGATAGAAGGATGAACATATGCTTCAATGCCATAAAGAACACGAAAATCGTTTTTGCCTTCTTCTTTCATTTTCTTAGCTTTCATAAAAGCATAAGAATAAGAATTCATGTTTCCATGTTCTGTAAATGCAAGACCATTTAGACCATTGCCATAAGCAAAATCCACATGCTCTTCTGGATATCCTAGTCCATCAAAGATACTAAAAGTGCTATGGTTATGCAAAGAAACAAATGGAATACTAGGCTTTTTTCTTTCGCTCATGTTATTTCCCGTTACAGTTACAGTAAGTCCAATCTTTGTGCCACCAACAATCTTTATGATGAATATAAGGAATCATATTTACTCCAATGGATTAAGAATCTCATCAACCTTATCTAGTGAGGTCAACAAGTATTCTACATGATCGTTGATATAAGTAAACTGCTTTCTTAATTCTTCATTCTTTGAATGTTCTGAGGCTACAAAAAAAGAATTAATAAAATCTTTTTGGTCTGGCGTTAAATCAAAATAATAATTTGGAAAGTTAATCTTGCTTTTCAGAAACTGATTCAGATTGTTGTAGAATTTCTCGGCTTGGTTGTTCATTTTCTAGATACCTCAGTTTTTTAAGTCTAGTAAAAAACCTGTAAGGCTTAATTAATTGTTTAGCATATTCACTACTAAGAAAGTTTCTATATGCATCCCAAGAACTAAGATCGTAATGCCAAGATAATTCTACAACTTCTGATGTCTCTTTGTCAATACCTTTTAATGCGGTGGCTAAATCATAATTTTTAGTTTTTATTTTTCGTTTGTCATAATCTTCTATATCTCTTTTACGAAGTATATCTCTGCAAGAGAAATAGTCTTTTGCATTAAAAGAAAAATTCAAATGTAAATTGTCATGTACAGTTTTACCATCTTTACTAAATAATATTTTTTGTTTATTAAACAATCTTGTTCTTATCTTCTTAGCTTCTTCAATTGAATTAAGGGAATATGGAAAAGAGCAATAGAATAATTCTGGTACTGTCCATTTAGTTAGGAAATATGAAGTACCATAGGCTATTTTAGCACCATACATTACGCTCCACCCAAGACAATCTCTTCTATCTCTATCTCTAGGATGAATTTGCACATAATAAATCGGTATATCTCTTCTAAGATTATATTTAGTTATATCTTTTTCTGCTGGGTCTATTATAAATTCACCAAGTCTTTTTTTGAGAAGCGGAATTGTACCAACGTGTGCAACAACCCATATTGTTTCACAGCCAACAGCAGCACATTCAAAAACAGCTTTTTCTACGGCTGTATAGTCTGGAGCGATTGGCATTAGACTATCGTGCCAAGGCATTTTATAAATGTCCTCTTGACCGGCCACTGGAACAATACCAGCTAAATGTAAAGCTTGTAATGGTTTAAATAAAGGTTCTGATAGCATCTTGTTCGTGCTCTTGCCAATTCCAATTTAACATTTCTATATTAGGTTGTAAATCATGAAACATTATTTTACCATATGATACAACTTCTCTTCTATTATATCTAATATTAATTGGTCTGTGTTTAACAATGATGCCATTTTTTTTGCCTTTTATTCCAGCGTCTTTCATCATTTTTAAAACTTTGATTCTTACAATTCCTTGAGAATAATCCTCATGAAAAATATTTGTTGAATCTATTAAAGATACCGCCACACAATCTTTAGAATCGGGCCAATTATGCTGTCTAGCAGAATTATAAAAATATAATTCGGAAACTAATTCGTCATCGGATGTTAAGAGAGTGTGTTCATGATGCATACCACTTATTACATCAAAATAATCTTGAATTATAACTTTATCATTTGTGTGTTCATGATTAGCTGGTAAACCTTCTACTTTATGAGAATCAGAAATATATAATTTATTATATTTAATTTTTAATAATAAATTATCAACTGTAACTGCTTTAATAATATCGTCCTCTATTCTGACATTATCTATCTTATTAGCAAAAGGCATATAGCCAGTAAATGCTAGATTAAAAGCAAACTTGTTCCAAAGCTCTATCCTATTTTCCCATCCCGGTGTTATATCAAAAGCTATTGGTTTTTGTAGTCTTGTATATATTACATGAGATTTATTATTGTAACAATAAGACAGCGCATCTAGATCGCTACCAATAACTAATTTATCATATGATAGTTCTAAGATGCGCTGCATGTTATTCCCAATAGACTACTTCGCCACGTTTATATTTTTTTAAGTTTACGTTTGCTTCATTTAGTTCTTCTGTGAAATGCTTATCATATATTTTAAAATAATTATTTGGTAATAAAGCAAAATTTCCTTGCTCTAATGCTAGCAAAGATAACGGTTTATGCTCTTGCGGGTACCGAGAGAATCCATCATTCCAATCAACAATTATTCCAGTGTGTCTAAATAAGTAATTTTCTTTAAGAACTTTGCCCGATAAACCATCAAGATATGGAAAATAATTGGTTGTAATTTCTGTGCCCATACAACCCCAAGGCTGTACATAGTTTAATTTATCATTTACTTTATTATGATATAACGCAGATAGCGGTAATCCACTCCAATGAGCACCTGTTTGTAATTGTACATGCGTAAGCATTAGTTGACCAGACTTACAAAATATACCGTGCAAAATGCCCTCTGTAAATCCAGAGGGCATTTCAGGACCAAGATAACTATTATCTACATAAACATAAAAATGATAGGGTAATGAACTATGCACTTTTATTCTCGTAATAAGCGTTAATTGTTTCTGGATAAAGCTTTTGGCAAATAGACAACATAGCCTTTGCAACAGCTTGTATCTCCCATTGTGCGCCTTCGTGCAAACGTAAATCAATAAACTTAAGAATATTATTTAGATTAGCACTTGCATAATATTCTGTATAAAGATTTTGTGGTAATACGCCACGCGCTTGCTCACGACAAACGCCTTTATTTAGCATCATATTATATATATCTAAAGACATTTTATGATATGCATCTACAAGACAATGCATATCTTCATCTTCGCATGGAATACATTTAAAAATATATCCATCGTCATATTTATAATCTCCAACTTCAGGATCTATTAATTGTTCAAGATTACTAGCTTGTCTATTATTAGAATGTTGTGTTCTAAAATGTTTTGGCTGATAAAACTCTAGACTTTCTGCGGTATATCTACGAGAGATTTCATTATAAGACCATGTACGATGTCTGTGATGCTGTGAACGAATAAATAATGGTACCTTAACTCTAAAGGTAACAAAACAATGTTCAAGAACAGATGTATGGCGATGTTTAATCAAATAACGAATAAGTTTTTTATCTTTATCGTCTAATTGTTCTTTATGTACACCAAACGATACACGCGCACTATTAACAATAGTTAAATCATCGCCAACAAAATCCACAAGTTCTACTTTGCCAATATTATCATCATACAAATATACTGTTTCCATTATTCACCTATTCTAGAAAGATACCACAAACACTATGCTCTGGAACAAGATACATGAGCTTACCCATAACTTTAACCTCTTCTACCATTTGCGATGGCACAAGAATAAGTTTATTTTTTAAACCATTGGTAGAATATTCTGAACCACCGCTGGCTTTAATAAGTCTCATTAATTTATGACTTTCAACCTTTTTGTAGTCTTCCGGTAAAAGGAAAGCAGAGGATTTCTCCTCTGCCTTTTGCTCTTCTACTGACTCTACCAAAAGATATTTATTCTTTGGATAGAATTCCATTTATGTCTCCTATGGCGCAGTTACAGTCTTGTATGCTTGCTCAAGCTGAGAGAAATCAGTTTGATCCTTCATAAGACGATAAGCCTTCATGACGTTTTTCATTTCGTCTTTTGTTAGCCAACCGTTTTCTACATAGTTCTTACGCATATCTCGACGTTGTTCCTTGTATGGTTCCATAGCTTGCTCAATAGCGACCATAGCACGAACATAATCCTTGATACGCTCTTCCTTAGACTTTGGCTTATCAGTAACATTATCAACGCTGTATGACATATATTCTCCTAACGGTTAGATACTTTTTGGATTTCTCCAAGAAGGTAACGATACTTCTCTTCCAGTTTACCACGCTCTTGTGCTTCTTGCAAGTGATCCAACCTAACTTTTATTCCTGAATCTTTATTATCGACTATAAGTTTACGGTAGAATCCAAAATCATCAGACATATAATATGATTCATGCGAAAATCGAATCTCATGATTAGAACGCTTTGTTAATTCATTTTCAATAATTTTTAAATTAAACATAGCTTCCTCCAAATAAAAACTGCACCATGCAATATAACATGGTGCAGTAATGTTGTAAAGAAAAAATTATTTATTTTTCTTCATCTGATATTTCTGAATCATCAAATTTGTCAGATTTTTTACCTAAAATAGATCTTAAAGATTTATTAAAATCACTTAATTTATCATCTTCTGGTTCTGTTTCGGGCTTATCTATTTCTGGTGGCTCACCAGATGTTCTTTTAACAAATTCATCTTTACTGATTTTTTCAGTTTTCATGCTATTTTTAGAAAACTTTAAAGTTACAGTTTTAGGTTTTTGTTGTAATAATAAAGAATTTATAGCTTTATTGGTTTCTTCGGTCTTTTGAGAACTAGTACCGTCTTTTTTAAATTCATCAAAACCTAAATCATTATAGGTAAAATAAGTTGCTGAAGCATCTATAATTTCATACTCTTCTGGATTGTCTTTAGATGGTCTAGTAATACCTGTAATTATTAAAGATACAGGTACAAAACCATGATAATATCTTTCTTTTTTGATCTCTAATTTATCATCAACTATTTTTGATAACTTTAAAGTTTTTTTATAATTATCAATACTTTCATTATAACTTTTTATAGCTTTTGGACTATCACCGTACTTTGTATCTCTTTCCCATTCTAAATGCTCAATATATCTTTTAAAATCATCAAGATCATAGGAGTTTATATATTTTTGTTTATATTGTTCTGATTCTGCGCCAATTTTAAATCTCCAAAAAGCTCTTAAGAAAACTGATGGGTCATAATCTGTTAATTTTCTTGCTCTTTTTTCTGAATCGTATCTACCAGTTTTTATGGTACCTATATCTGGCTGCATTACTGGCGGCATCGGTACTGTTCTTTGTCCATATTCATCTTTATATTTATCTATTTCGTACCTTGGATCACCACCAGAACCTATTGTTGTACCATAATATTCATACTGTAATCCCGTTAAACCATTTAATTCAGGAACCATATCAATTATATTCTTTAAATAAGAATACATTACTCCTCTACTGTTGCCTCCATCTCCTATATTTACAACTTTTCTTGCAGCGGCAGTAAAGCGTTCCTCTTCTAATGTAGATTTATTAGAATCAAAATGGGTAACGGCACTAATAAATTCTTTTATCTGATCCGGGGTAAGATTATATTCTCGTAATGTGCTGTTTTCTTGCTCATCGTCTAAAAGATAATAAAAGGTAATAGATTTATCTATTGGCTTTGGTTTAGCTTTAGGTTTAATTTTAGTAGGTGGTTTTTTTGGTGGTCCTTGAAGCTCTTTTATCAATTCTTCTAAAATTATTTTTTTTAAATATGATTTATGGATTTTCATTATTTTTCTGAAGTTTATAAACTATTCCGGTAATGCTAAAGAAGCAACTTTATTCTTTACAGCACCTTTTTTATAATCTGATATTAATATAGCCATTTTAGTTAATTGAAATCCAAAATTTTCAGCATCTATCATAATTTGATCAGTTTGTTTAAGTTGTGATACATAAGAGGCATCTGAGCGAGCCATAAAACTTCCGGGTTGTACATATTTTTCATCTGCTGGTAGTTGTTCATCAAACTCATTCTTACCTGATTTATCGAAATTAGTAAATCTAGAGATATTAGCTTTTATTTTTTGTTTAATATCATTAATATCGATTTTTTTATCTTTATACATATTTTCAATTACTTTTTCAAATTCTGGTTTGTCCATGTTTTCTAAAACAGACTCAACAACATCTAGACCATATGGTATGCTCATATATTCGTCTTTTTGACCGGGATAAACATATGCCCTATTAATACCACCTCGCGGTTTTAATCTAACAGATAAAGCGGTTTTAGCACTTGCAAATCGATCTCTTGCAGCTTCTTTTTGTCTCTCTCTTTCTTCTTCAGCGCTTTTTTCGGCAGCTATTTCTTCCTTTGATTTACCGGGTACAGGAACAAGTTTAGGAGCATTTGGATCTACGTATTCTGGCTCGGGGTCATCCAAGTAAGGAAGAGGAGCACCATATTCTTTAACTACTCGTTTTAATTCTTCATTAATAACTTTATTTAAAAACTTTTTTGAAATTTTCATATTTTTCTCCAATAAAATGCCTAAAATACTAATATAAATAGTATTTTAGGCAAGTAAAAACAAATATTTTTTATTTAATTGGACAAGCGCCGCCTTCACATTCAAGTGAACTTAATAAATCACCATCTCCTACACCATTATCAATATTAATTGGTTTAATTTTAGCAGATAGTTTTTCATATTGTTCTTTGCTGATTTTTTCTTTTGGTGCTTGTTTAAAACCATGTTCGCTGTGACAAAGAAAAGAAATGGTCTTAAGATATTTAAGATTATCTTTTAACCAAGTTTTTAATTCTTCAAGTTCACTTTGCTTATAATATACAGTTACAGATACAGCTTGGTCTGCCCAGTGTTTTTGTGCCATTTTAACAACATCTAATTGTTTCCACGTAGTCCAATCTTCATCAGCTACAGGCGCGTTTTCTGGTGCGGCTACATAGAAATCTACAACTTGTGTATTATGGTCTAATGTGCCATCAAAACGGATTGTTGGTTCCATATAATGACCGGCTTCACGTAATAATGGCAACAGGGGATCGCTACCAGCAAAACGTACACGCTGAATAATATAGCGTGAGTACGCTGGATGTACGCCTTCATAACAATCCATTACTTTGCTAATAGTGCCACTTGGTTTGATAACTGTAGTGCGAATACTTTCTGGGATATTTAATTCCTTAGAATATTCTATATTTTCTTTTTGTATTGCCGCATAAGCGCGGTCAAGTGATTCTGGGTTAAATAGATCACTCTGTAGGCAACCAGTAATACCAGTACCAATTCTGCGATTACGTTTAACAACAGCATCACATTTTGGTTGGTGATATTTTTCCATTGTTACGCGTTTACCCCAACGATGCATAAGTTTAGCAGCTTCTATAAATTCTTCTTCGTTTAATAGATTTGGTAGAGCAATTTCTTGAAGATTGCAAGGCTCACCATCTTCTAGTGTAGCTTCAGCGCAAGGATTTACACCAATAGCACTATCTGCTTTTAATTCACCCATACGAGCAAATTTCTGGATATTCTTACGATTTACAATACCAAATGGCTCACCTTGTTCATAGGTTTTCCAAAATAGTGGATGCAAATCTTCTACATCGTCTACAACAACAGAATAATTTGCCATCGCACGTTGAGTAGGAATATTACCTAAATCCCAACGTTTAGCCTTTAAGTATTCCTTATCCCAAGGATCACCAAGAATAATAATAGCTGAACGACGAACGTTACCAGCTACAACCATTTCTCCAATTGAACAAAGAATATCTGCTGCATCTACTGGACGTAAATGTTTGCCTTCACGGGATTTTAAAATAGCTACTAGTTTATCAACATAAGAAATTAAAGGTTTTGGACCGCTTGATGTTCCGCCGAACCCTTGGATCGGTTCACCAGCAGCACGAATACAAACCGTAGAATAAGAAAAGGATTTACCAGTAACAAAATATGATTCTAATACACGACGAGTTAATTCATTCCAACCTTCACGGGAGTCTGGAACAATAAAATCGGCATCTTTGCTATCTCTGTTTAAGATAGAAACATCTTTTTTTAATTTTGGTAGTTTACTGACAAAGCGATGTTCAACGCTCATGCCTACACCACCACCAAGCATTAGCAAATCCTGTGCTAATACAAAGTTATTCCATTCATCACTAGCTACAAACCAACAATTGTTAAGAGCAACACCACCAAGTTTTTTATGACTTGGAGCGCCGCTATACCACCAACCACGCCCTGCTGGTCCAGCTTTACGATTAAGTAAATAATAACGCAAACGCTCTATTTCTTTTGCTGATACATTATGTCCCTGAACATTACCAGATATAACACGCTCCACAGTATCATTCCAATTTTCAAGAACACCAGTATCTTTACGAGCATACGTGCGTTTATAAACAACTTTTGCAAGGTTGGACCAGTTAGACATTTTATATTACTCCCTATTGGTTAATAAATGTTTTTAAACGTTCTGCTGTAGCTCCACCGCTTATACGTGCTACTTCTTGATTATCTTTAAGTAGTACAAAAGTTGGAACAGCGCGAATATTATATTCTTCTGCTACGTGCGCTTGTTCATCAACATCTACTAACTCATATTGTACTCCATTTGCGCTTTCTTTTAGAGTGTTAAAAACTGGCTTTGTGCGTTGACATGGAGCACACCAAGTAGCTGAAAACATTATGATTTTTTTCATATTTTATTCCTTTTTATTTGGCACTTCTATGTGCCCTATTTTAGCATTTTTGTATAATGGATTCTTAACGGCAAATTCTGCGGCAGTTTTTCCAATACTAAATTGGAAACCAAGAAATTTGGTACGATACCAATCAGTAAGCATATTTAATGCATTAAAAAATACTAATCCAAATATCGGAGGATGCACTTTAATGTATTTTTTTACTGGTTTTTCTGTGCCTGCCAGAACAGCATCTTTTGATCCTGTTACTATTAATCTTTTTTGATATCCAAATAATTTAAAAATAAAATCTATAGCTTTCATTTTATATCCTTTCTTATTAATCATTATCTTCAACAAAATGTGACATTATAAATCCAAAAAACCCAATAGTTAAAGTAAGAGGAATAAATAATAATATTCCTTCTCTACTGTTTAAAATAAATTTTTTAGAACTTTCCATTTCTGGTTTTGTTGGTAAATATAAATATCTTAACATCCTAAGAAATAGAAAAAAATTAAAGCATATATAAGTTGCAGCTAATGTATTTAATAAAATTTTCATGATGCTTTTTTCTCCTTCTTATAATTTTTATATTTCTGCTTTAAACTCTCTTCTTGTTTTTTAGTAGCTTTCTCAATAATTTCTGTAGCAGTTTCTGCACTTTGAGAAAGTACCTTTATTTTAACATTACTTGTGTCCATAAATATAGGGAAAACTAATCCATCAGGGCCATTTCTATTTTTAGCTACAAATAATCTACCTTCGTTCATATTTTTATCTTTAATTGTTCTTGAGATAGTAAATATGAAATCAGCTACAAAGCATTTATTGAATGCTTCGGAAATACTTTCCATAGTGATTACTTCTGCATTTAATCCACTGCGGTTTGTTTGAGAAGCTGTCCAGAGTGTGCATTGATATACCTGTGCTAATCCACGCAATTCTTCATAGATGCTCTCAAGCTCAATCCGTTTCTCCTTTTGGGCGCTTATAGGTCTAATTAGATCGCCATAGTCTACAATTACCATATCAATACGAAAATCTTTGCGTTTTAGTTTTTCGAGATGGTGTTTGATGGTGTTAGTAGAGGCGGATTTAGTAGGATATTCTTTAATAATAAGCTTGCCCTTTACATCTTTGACGCCTTCCCAAACTATTTGCTTTTGATCTTTAACTTCTGCTAATTGGATACCTGTAATACAGGAATCATAACGCAGTGCAACAACCTTATCTTGAAGTTCTAAAGTGTAGTGGACTACATTTAATCCAGCTTGAAGTGCCATAGCGCCAAGATGGACCAATGCCATACTTTTACCGGCACCAGTAGGAGCAATAACTACTCCTAATTCACCGCGCCCAAGTCCACCTTTAGAAATATTATCAATTAATTCCCAACCAGTAGAAATTGGATTACGTGCTTTCAACTCAAAGCGTTTCTCAAAGTCAAGAATAAAATCATAGCCATGATTATTATCCGTTCCAAGCTTAAGAGCATCGTTAATGATTTTAGAGATTTCATCATAAGAAGAGTTTTGTATTAATCCTACGCTTTTAATCATAGCTTCTTTTAATTTCTGTTTCTTGCAGAAATCAAGAGAAATATCTTTTATATGCTGTTCACCTTCAACAGAAAACTCATTTGCACTAATTCTAGCATAATAGTCGCGTATTTGTTTTTGTAATAGCTCATTTTCCTTATCTAAGTCTGTACGAAGAATAGTTGTAATTGTATCGCGGGTTGGATGCGTGCCATACTTTTTACGATAATCAAATATCTTTTCAACAAATACACGTAAGTATTTTAATTCAAGAAAATTAATATCTAGTACTTCACTAACTTGATCAGCAAATGCGCGATCATCAAGAATAAGCTGAACAAGATTTTCTTGAAACTTTGTACCATATCTCTCAAATGTCGGTGCTTCATTTAAAAACTGGCTCATATTAGCAATTCTCCAAAACTATTCTGTGCATATAGGCAAACAACTCCTCTAGATTAACTTCTCCAAAACCATCTTTCAACATCATTTTAATGATTTCGGTTTTATTAAATGTACATTCACTATTTTCTAATGTGTAATTAATTTTTTGTACATCTTGTATAGAAACATTTGGTATTGCTAATTGCATAATTTTATAATTGTCAATTATTTGTTGTTCTGAATCAACAATACTCTGGTATATTTTAATTTGTGATTCGCTGTTCCTACAATAATTTATTACATCATTAATCATTAGATTTTTTTGTTCTTTTAATATAGGAATTCTTTTAGCAATTGTTGGTATACCAGCACCTTGAACGCCGTCAATATTATCACTTTTATCACCAGAAATGGCTCGTACCAAACAGAAATTAGAAGGATGAATTCCATACTGTTCTATAATTCTATTCGTATTAAGTACTTCTTCTTTAACTGGTCTATAAAGGATTGTATCATCATTACATAACTGTATAAAGTCCTTATCATTAGAAACAATAATTTTGTTATATTTTTGAATAGTAGCATGCTGCACAATCACTGAGATTAGATCATCGGCTTCTACACTATCTAGAAGCAATTGTATAACCGGCATATTGTTTAAATATTCTGCCAATCTAGTCATCTGCCATATCTTATTTTTTAATTCTTGATTTTCGTCAAGCAATTGTACATTTCTATTAAGACGCAATGGCTTACGACCATTCTTATAATTTTTATTCATTAATCTACGTTTAGTAGAACCACCTTTACCATCCCAACAAATAACAACTCTATTTGGATTAATAAATTTACAAAGCTTTTGTAAGCTTTTAATAAAACCTAAAACACCACCAATAGGATTACCATTGGTGGCGATGGAAGGATTAACTGTATAATTTCTTAAATACAAATTATTTGCATCTATAACTAATACTTTTTTCTTATCCATTTAATCCTCAAAACTTATAAGTACCAATAACCTCATTATCAACAGTATAATAAACCTTACGAATACCACGTTCTTCCATAACCGCATGACACATAGCGCAAGGCTTACTCATGCGAGCGTCTTCGCCATTCTTTGAGCATCGTGCGACATACATAACAGAACCTTTTGTTATATGTCTAGGAATATTCAAGATCGCCTTGATCTCGGCATGGTACGTTGCATTTCCTTTTTCTTCTGGGCGGTAATCCTTTCCAACTGAACAATACCGCTCTGAATTGATTCCCATGCCAACAATGGCACCACCGCGCACAAGAACCGCACCATGTCTAAAATTACCATAAGTAGAATTTCCAGCGAGTTTTTTAGCCAGCTGGAAGATACCTCCGTACTTTCTTTGATGCTTCTCCTCCCTTCATCTGGCTGTCCTCAATGTTGCTGTGCTTCTTCACATAGCTCGTCGTCGCATCGGTATCCATATCTTTCTCCTTTGAAAGTGTAAGCATAATAGTACAACTAAACTGTGATGTCAAACTGTCTACGCATTTGTAGTACAGCAAGATTTTTCATCTTAGCCTCAACATCAACATCAATTAGATTATCACGAATAGCTGCCAGCTGTATATCAGGAACATAATGAATAAAATTAGAATGCGCTCTGCGCTCTGTATATGAACCATTTTCCATTCCCGGTTCAGTATTAGAAAGGTGCTGCAATGGCTTAATCTTACCCCATGTTTTGCTGGTTTCATAAAATGCATCTATGAAAGATAGATCATCACTTCCAAAAGTATGGTGATGAGAATCAAGGACAATAGGAATACCGGTTTTTTCATGAACTTGAAGTAGTTGCTTAACATTATAACACCTTTCATCATTCTCAAGAGTAAGACGGTTTTTTACGCTTTCTGGAAGCGTTCTAAAGATATCAACAATTTTGCTATTTCTATCTTTTTTGCCACCATGAATATTGATTGCATAATAGGGAGTTTTTTCAAAACCCATCATATCAAAAATCCATGCATGATATTCAAGTTCACGAATAGAGTTTTGGATAACCTTATCGCTATCGCTTGAAATAACAGTAAATTGACCGGGATGACAAGTGACACGAATATTATGCGAATGAAACAAGCCACCAAGATATGCAAGCTTGTTTTTTAGCGATGCATCATCTTTTGCAAGATGAGAACAAAACTCAAATAGAGGGAAAAGAGTGCTAGTAAGCCTGAAGGATTTAATATTATTTTCAATTAGTTTTGGAAATATTTGAATATGCTGATCTACGTTATTATGATAAGTATCAATAATTCTTTGATCATTGTATTTGCCGTTTTTATAAGCTCCGAGTTGCAGCATTTTTTCATCAATAAGATTGATAATTTCTTTATTGCCATTTCTTTTCGTTTTTTCTTCAACCCACTGGCAGCAAATACTAAGACTCATATAGCCTCCAAAAGAAAACCGCTCCAGTATTCTACACTGGAGCGGCAATATATGTCAACCGACTTAGTTTAGATTTTCTTCTGCCTCTTCGCCTTCAATATTATAGTAATTCTTTGCATCGCCTTCACGGGTATCAAATTTTACAATTACTTCTCGATCCATGATGTCAAGAACTGATTTTTTGAAAGCTTCGTCTTTGCTCATTAGTTCTTCCCAACCGCTTTGTTGGAATTTCTTTGGCGTACCTGCAACATCTAATTCGTACCATGCGCCCATTTGTTTAATAAACGGTTTAATGGCTTCAAAGATGCTTTCGTTATCCAATACACCAACACTTCCGCCCCACATGATTTTGAAAAGACATTCACGACCAGCAGTACCAAAACGAGATTTTTCTAATCTTGCTTTGACTTCACTACCAATCTTATAGCCGCGCTCATCAATAACATAGCTATCTTTTGCTTTTCTTCCAGTTAGCCAAACACGCAAGCTATAGGAATAGCTTAATGCTTTACCACCGGGAGTTGTGTATCTTTCACTATCTGTAGCATACTTAATATTTTGAACCTGTAGATTGGTCTTTAATTGATTTAAAATCAGAAGCGTGCTTTGACTATTGGCAATTGGTTGAATCAATTTAGATAAACCCTTTGCTAGAATGCGCGGTTTAACTGCCATAGAAGACTGTGGATCAAAATCACCTTCTAGATCTGTTTTACTTGGAGTTAATGCCATAGAATCCCAAATAAACAACATTCTATTTTGATTATTCTTTAACAAGTCTTCGATACTTTCCAAAACAAATTCTACGCTTTCTGCTTGTGTATAAAGAACTTTAGAAATGTCACAACCAGCCTTAGTTAAGAACTCTGGATCGATTGCACTTTCACTATCAAAATAAATAACATCAATACCCATTTTTTGTGCATTAGCTGCAATCTGTGCAGCCATGTAGGATTTACCAGAACCTTCCAATCCTGCAAGTTCTGTTACTTTACCTACTGGAATTCCTGCCAACTTTCCACGGCAGATAATTGAATCAAGCCATCTTGAACCAGTAGAGATCCAATCATTAACTTCTGTTGGATTATCTTCTTGTAAGTCAAAAGAAACTTCACGACCACTTTTTTTATTTAATAGTTCACGCAATTGATCAATTGATACTTTACCAGCAGATTCTTTTTTATTTTTTCCCGTTGCCATTGACATATTATCTCCTATAAAAAATGGGGAACAGAATTTTCTCTGTTCCCCAAGTATACTCTACATATTACACTTTGTTTAGTTAGACATTAGCTCTGCAAACGCTTCATCTACTGGGCTTTTTGCCTTAACAGCAGCAGCATACTTTTCAGTAGTAGAAGAACCTTCTTCTGCCTCTTCATCAGTATTACCAGCTAGATGTTCATCTAAAATCTTGCCTACTTCATCACTATTCTTACGTGTGTGAAGAGTTTCAAAATCTGGCAAAGATTCTAGAAGTTCTTTACACTCTGCGTCACTACCTTGACAAAGCTTACTTGTCTTACGTGCAGGAGTTACCTTGGTAGTAGGATATGAAGCACCGGGAACCTTATTAGCAGCAATGGTCAAATCTGTACCATTAGCTGGATCTGTAATATCTCCATAATCTGGATTTAGTACAAGATTGATAAGATCTTGGTACACAAGCTTACCATAGCCCCAGATCTTGATTCCTTCCTTCTCTTCTCCACGAACTACTACTGGAGAGAAAAAGCGTTGGCGTGGAAGAAACTTCTTAGCCATCTTTGCACTTTCTTCAGTCTTTTCTCTGTAGAGCTTGCTAGCAAAATCGCAAACCGCGCATTCATCACCAAAGTTTTTCTTTGGGCAAAGGAATCCACCTTGTGAACCTACTTCGTAGTGAAACCAGTATTCCTTAAATGGATCGCCATCTGATGTTGGAACGATTCGGAGAGAATACGTTTGCCCCTCTTTTGGACTCCAGAAGTTTGTTTTAGAACCGCCACCCTTGTTTTGCAATGCATTAAGCTTAGACTTCATTTTCTTTAGATCAATACCCATTTTACTTCTCCTTTATATATCAACCGGCAAATCTCCCGGCTGATGGTTAGACTCTAACACGGTTTGTGTCGGAGTTACAACATGCTTATAAACTTTGTATAAATTTGCTGTGTGCTACAACATAGCAATAATTAGTTTGATTTTTAGTTGAATATATTCTATATGATATTTTTGTATTGTCAACTGCTTTATTTTTTAGTTGTTCTTTTATTACTTTAAATAGTTTGTTATCTGTTTTTAACACATTCTCATTTATGAAAAAATTATAACATTTATCATTTATATTTTTAATATCAAAAAACATTTTTTCAATATTATTTTCTAGATCATACATACCAAAAGTAGAAATCCTAGATATGTCACTAGGTGGAAAATAATTTTCTATAATAGAATTCAAACTTTTTAATGAATTTATAGCACTATATGTTTTATAAATTAAATTCAAATGTTCTTCATACCAATCAGCAATTGGTATATCTCCCAAAAAAGTTTCTAATGTTTTAGAATCAAATAAAAATATTTCTTTAAAGACGCCAGATCTAGCATATTCTTGAAAAACATTAAATACAACTTTGTTTATTAACAAACTTTCATTTCTTAAATAATCAATATCGGGTATAAGATATAATATAGATATATTTTTTTGTTTTATTTGTTTTAAAATTCTCAATGAAGCAGAAACAACATCGCAATCACCGCTTGTAATAAAAAGAATATCATCACTAATATCAGAAAAAAATTCTGTCATATCTGGACAGTTTTTTTCGTATTCTTCGGGTGTCTTTTCTGTCTGTAAAGAAAAACAATTTTTACCGTCAATATTTTTATCAATTAATTTTACTTTGAAATTTTCATTATTTTCAAATAGCTCACCTATATCACATGATTTATTTCCTAAACAAATAATAGTTTGCATTATTCAACCTTTAAATTTAATTTTTTCATTTCACCAAAATTTTTTCCCGCTTTTACATTTACAGGAAAAATTCCATAAGGAGTGCTTTGAAGAATTTTAATGATATCAATAATTTGATTTTTTTCATCTTCTGTTAGATCCAAAACTAATTCGTCATGAATCATGAATGCAACAAATGATTTTTTATTTTGTAAATATTCGTCTATCTTAATAGTTTGTCTATGAAACAAATCAATAAATGTTGATTGATTTAGATATGAAATAGCATGGTACTCATCGGATTCAATAATTCTATTGTAAGGAGTATATACTTTATTGTCAATCCAGTATTTAGATTTTAATTTATTTTTATCAAATATTTTTGATAAAATAAAATCATATTTAATAGCATTATATGAATTAGAGTTATATAGCCAAGAAGTGGTAGTTTCTTTTGCTTCTGCTCTAGTCAATTCGTTATTATAAATATTTTCTACAGTCCATTGATGAAAATCACCAGATGGCTGCTCAACTCCAGCAAGAGCTAATGCAGTACGTATTTCAGCAGCATTCATATCAAAACTTATGAACCAATCATTTGTTGGGATGAGTATGTTTCTAAATTGTTTTGGAAAAGTTAAAATTGGAAAACTATCTTTCTTAACCGTTAATCTTCCTGTGATGCTACCAAAAATATTATAATCAATATGTCCTTGATTTTGAGAAATCTTTTTAAAAAAAGAATTTGCAGATTCTTTATAAAGTTTAGAATGCATATTTTCTATATTAATATTTAATTTTCTGTATTTAATATCGGTAGTTAATTCAATAAACTTTTTATAAAACTCATATTCTACTGGTTTTTCATAATTTTGAAAAACATATTTAGTAATTTTATTTTTTATATCACAATAATTAATAAAAAATTTTGCAGGTATTAAATCAAAAAAACAATTTTCTTTAAAATTAATTTTAGATTCCTTACAAGCATTAATATGACACTTAAGCATATTATTTATTTTGTTCCAATCATTTTTTAAATGATCTGGGCAGACTTCATCTAGTGATTTTCCTTCACAAAAGATGTTTGCATAATCAATGTTTTTATTTTTTAAAAATGCAGAATAAGACCAAGTAGAAGAGATATCTTCTGGTAATTCTGAATTAAAATTTAATTTATCATTATAGTAAATACCAACACAGGTCTTTTTATTATCGAGTGTTTGAAATATCACATAAACCTCTAAAAAATAATATTATTTTCTGTTTCATTGCTAGCAGAATCAATGGAAACATTTTGCTGCTGATTATTAGAAAAACCGGATATAAAACTGTAATGTTTGAAATAATTATTTATATATCTTGCTGCTGATTCAACTCTATTTATTTTTAATAATTCACCAGCTTCTCTAACTATATTATTGAACTGTGTTTGTGTCAAGTTCTTGTTTGTCTCGTAATTTCTAAAAAAAGTGTATAGTCTTAGCCAAAATTGGTTTGGAAAATCATTTATAAATTGTTGAAATGTTACAGCTGGACGAGAAAAGTATTTTACATTAGAACTACAGAGTTCTTTATGAGATTGTTCATAGATATTATTATTCTCAATAAAAAAATTATAAGCTTTAAAAAATACAGTTTTTAATTCTAAAAGATCTTCTAAATATACTTTTTTATATCTAGTAGCAAACAATAAATCTAAACTGTCTATACCATAATCATCTAAATAGACTTTTGTGGCTGGAGAATTTAAATTAGCATATAATCTCCAAGGAACATTTTCGTCTATACTAAAACCATGTCTTAAACAAGCTTCTGTAAATAAACTGAATCCCTGATCAGTAAAATAATTTTTAAATTTAATTTCATCATTATCCGCAGAATCAAATGCTACATCAAAAACTAATCCACTTGGAAAAGAAAAAAAGTTAAAACAAATTACTGTATGTGATTTTGTTATAGGTAAAATTTTAACTTTATTAGTTAAAAAATTAATATATTCATGAACAAAAGTTTTGTGATCTTTTACTTTTGAATTAAGAACTCCATTCTGTTGTAAATTAAGTTTAAATTCTCTAGAAAGATATTCGTGATGTAAATAAAATATATTATTAAAATCTTCATATGATTTATATATTTTTAAATCTTTATACGGGGTTGATAAACGAATTTTTTGCGAAAGAAGACCATCATTTAACACTGTTTTCATATCAAAAAAAGCATCAGCAACAAAGTCTTGAATTTTTTGTTCTTGATTATTAAATGTACCAAAAGATTTAAAGTTTCTATCTACATTTATAGGTAATATAACATCACCTTCATTGTCTATAAAGCCATATAAAGCGTTGTTTTTATATAAATTACCAAAAGGTATATTGTAAACAGAAGAGTCTTTAATATATCTTAAAGTTACTTGCTCATAAGCTGCTCTAGCTTCAAAAAGTATAAAAGTGCTTTGAGTACTATTTTTACTTAAAGCAGGAAAATTATTTTTTTCAAAAGTAAAATCTATTGGTCTAGACATGATCTATTTTATCCCTAACAATTATTTGTATTAGAATTTGGAAGTCTGGTTTTTCCACCAACAACCCAAGCTTGATGATGGCAAGAAAGAACTGTTTCATAGCTTGATGGATCAACTGAAGTATTTACTCTAATAACCATATAATAACCACCTATGCCAATATCATATTGAGCATTATTACCGAATATTACAGGATCGATATATATATAATCTCCCGGTCTAAATATATTATTACCAAATAATTTTATTTCTGAAGAGTACATTTGTCTCAATCTGTTTGTTACCTTGCCTCCCTCTTGTAATGCTCGCGCTTCAGCTGCCAAAGGAACATCCGTTTTAGAAAAACTGATTGATTTTATCAAACCGGCGTCTTTTCCAATTTGAAAATGATATATACCAGAACTTACGTCTTTGTCAAAATCTCCATTATTAATTTGTATAATTTGTGGTGCCGATAAGGAATCAAAAATAAATAAATAATTTGCAAGAGCACTATTAGTTATTTCTTGAGATACTGGTTTAGCAAGATTACTTTTTCTAGAAAAAGAAGCTAATTTTTCTTTATCTATTGCGCCAGAATAACTTGCGTCATTAAAACGATTTAGTATCGGTTCTTGATTGATACTATTACAAGGTAATGAAAAACCAAGATGTGACATTCTTATTTTATTATTAATAGCTGCTTTTTTTCCAAAAACGCTTGGATTAATAGCAGGCTTTAATAAAAACTCTATTATGTCATTTATAAATTTTAATAAAGGATAATTAGCTCTTTTTGGTTTAATAACTTTTTGATAAAAGAAATCATCAAATGCATCCATAGATATTGGTATATCAGCAATATTAAGTATTACCTCTTCTACGTCTGCATCTACAGGAACCAAAAGATCATTTTCTTCAGCAGAAATATTTGTTGGTATATTTATTGGTATCTCACCTAAAATTATTTTAGGTCTTTCACCTTTAGCCCTGATAGTTTGTAAACATTCTGCAGCGATATCTATAATATCTCCAAGATAAACATATTTTATAGTAACATATTCTGAATTGTCTTTCTCTAATTCTGCTTGTTCTCTTGAACCGGGAACAGAATTAGATTGTTGAGGAGTAGATGAAAAACCAAGAACAGAACCTATAGATTTAACAGCAGTTATAAAACCACTTTCTTTTTTTTCTTTTTTTTGTTCTGGTGCATTAGTATTAGCAGTGGCAGAACCGTTTGGTAACTGTCTAACTGATATAGATTCATGATTTTTCAATCCAGCTTCTCTAATTTTTGCACCAGCTTGCAATCTAAATTGTAGTGCTCCAGTTATAGGTTTACCTTCTTTATCAACTCCTACAGCACTATTATGAATACCTACTTTATATGCGTCTGGATAGCCAATATTACCAACCATCTCATCAATACCAATTAATTTTCTAAATAACTCTTCTTGAGCTAAATTTTTTAAATTATCTAATTTTGTTTTTAAATCACCGGCTCTTTTATATATGTCATCATTAACTTTTTTTAAAGTTTCTTTATATATTGGTGGAGATAAATTTTGACATTTTATATTAGTAATTTTTGTTTGTCTTTCGGCATATAAATCATCTATTTCTTTTTGAGCATTTACAATTTCAGGATCTTTTGAAGTTATAGAAAAAATATTTAAATTGTAATCAGATAATATTGAATCTATGGTTGCTTGATAATTAATTTTTAAAGTAACAGTACCATCTTCATTAAAACCGATATCATGAGTTACAGGAGATAAATAAAAAATAATTTTTGCATTTTTTATAGCTTTTATATATGCTCTAGCATCTTCTGGTTTAAAATTATTTTTTAATAAATTTTGATAAAAAATCTCTGAAGGCTCTGCGTAACCTATTTCTGCTTTAATTCTAAAATATTGATCATTAGCTAATAATTTACCACCATTTCTTATATATCTTGAAGCGCCATTGATTAAATCACTATAAGCAAAACTTCTATCTTTTAAACCACTAGGTTCACCATCAATAAATCTTGTATCCTTTTCAGTAATAGGGATTGTTTTAGTAAGCAATGCAATATCTTGAAAAAACAGTTCTAAACTTGCTTCTACGTGTGTGTTGGTTTCAGAAGGATTTGTGCCTTTATAAGCATATTGAAAAGATTTAATTCCACATCCATTCATTTTTCCTTCACCTTTTAAAATTTTGTCTATCGTATCCGAAACAAATAAGCTATTTTCATTTTTATCTTTATAATCAACTGGCAAATCATCAAATGGTATTCTCCAAGAATAAGATCTACCTATATTAGAATTTGAAGTCTTATATTCACCCATCAATTCAGGAAATAATACATAATATAATTTTATTGATGGTACCAAGCTGGATAAAATAACTGGTGGTATTTTATCAAAAAATAATGAAGTTTCGGTAGTCTTAAACAGAGCATTAGTCAATTCTAAATGTCCAACTTGCTGTGTTCTCATAACGGCAAAATTATTATAAGACTTTTTTCTTCTATCAATGTTACCAAAGCTAACTCTTGCACTATCATTAAGTAATTTATCGGCCATTATCATCAAAGCTGCTTGATAACCTAAACGTAATTTATTGGCTGCATCATCACCAGTAAGTTGTTCTTTAAGGGCCTCTTCTCTATCTTCTCTAGCTTTTTTTTGTTCTGGGGTTTCATCTAAAGAATTAGGAGCCGCGTTACTAACTACTGGTTGATTGTTGGGTGGCGTTGGAGGCGTACCGGGAACAACCGGGGGATTAATTGGTACATTACCGCCTGTAGATCTAAATCCTAAATAGTTTTTTTGTTCTTCTGTTAAAGGTACATTTGCTGTTGCTGCTTGAAATATTTCATTTTGTTTTTTTTCAACCTTTACTTTACCTTCATTTATATCGACTCTTGTGTTATTAGCAGCTTTTTGTAATCTAAAAATAATCTTTTCAGAAAGATCTATTTTTTCTTGATCATTTCCGCGAGCAAGAACTTCTAATTTTTCTTTTTCTGCTTTTATTTTTCGTTCAAAATTTTCTAATAATTTTTGATCAGCATCTAATTTTTTAAATTCCTGTGTTTCTCTTATTTGTTCATTAATTCTAACTCTAAGAGCACCTAAAGAATCAGCTGTAACCGCTGTAGAAGGTGTTTGTGGTTGTTCGGTTGGAGTTGTTGGAGGAGTATTTGCTTGTGGAGCAGCGTTCCCGCTACCGGGAGCAGGTTGTGGATTTGCATTTTGCGGTTGTTGAACGGGTTTTTTAGGTTCTGTCACGCTTTAACCTCTTAAATAATTTACTACTAAATTCAATGGTTTGGGAATTAATATTATATCACCAGTTTTAACATGTGATTCAGTTGGTTTTTGGTTAAATTTGGCTATTACCCACCAATCTCTTGGATCACCATAAAATATATCAGCTAATTTATAATATTTATCTCCTACCGACCAAATATGAGTAATAATTTGAATTTTTGATATCTCATTTCCGTTTGGAAATATATATCTTGGAGTTTCAAAAGTATTAATAAATTTAACATTTCTATTTCTAAATAATTCTTTATAAATATCAAGATCATTTTTAAATATTTGTCTGTCTCTATAGCGGCTAATCATATATTATGTTCCTGAATTGTTTAGATTTATTTCTTTATTTTGATTATTACCAGTTACAACGAAAATTTTAACTGGTTGTTTAGATTTAACTTTGTTATATAAATAATCTTGAGCTTTTTTAGAAAGTGCCAGTTCTTCTTTGCTAAGTTGGCCTGCTGTTTCTTTCCCAACCGTTAAAGCAAACGAATTGCTATCTGGATTATAATCATATCTAGAAATATCTACTGGGTTTTGACCAGTTGCATTACCACCAAGATTTTGTTTGAGGGCTTGCTGTATGGCATTTTCGGGAGTTATTTGTGGCGTAGGAGATGCACCTCTTTGTGCTCTTGCTCTATTACTCTGTTTTTGTTTTTCTAGTTCTTTTAAGTAATCTCCTAGTGTTTTATTTTGAGTTTTAAAGTTATCACTAGATTGATTTAGTAATGTGTTAATATCTGAATTGCTAATATATGGAAAAGACTTACCAGTTCTAGATTGATGCGCGGTATTTCTACCAAGTGGATGTTCGTGCAAAACCGTAAATGCAAGAGAGGCTTTAAATAATTTTGGATAAATTTCATCTTTTGAATTAAATACACCAACAGTAAAATCAGGAGTAAAAGTAAATCCAGAATCAAAATAGCATAATAAACCTTGACTTGGACTTGTTGTATTAACTAGCAAATTTGCATATTTTATTCTAAATAATGGTGGCGAAGATATTGTAGCTATACCTTGTCTAGCAGTGTCATTATAAACTGGATAAAGTCCAGAGATAAGTTTTGAAATATTATCAAAATTATTTTTTGCTTCAAGAAAATCAGAACTTGGTACATCTATATCCATAGTAACTTTTCTAGCGGTATTTTGAAAAGTAGCTATCGCATCCATTTTACCAAAAACATTTTCTGTTTTCCATGTAGAAGAATATGAATCATTAAAGCTAGTAATATAAGCTTTAAAATTAAAACTTTCGTTTAAAGTAAAAGAATAAATTTGTATATTTTCAGTGCTCATTGTTTTTATAACCTATTATTCTAATTCCTTACTGCCTCTGTTTACAGAGTCTGCTACTGTTCTATCTTTTTTATCAATTTTTATATTTTTTGCTATCTCTTTACCATCTAAATATACATTCACTTGTATATTTTGCATACCGCTTTGAGATTTATTGACATTAGCTGCGCCTTGATTAGAAGCAGTTTGAACTGTTTCTTTAATAAATTCTTTTGATATATTTATTTTTTCTGTTGTAACTTTAGAAGCAGATTCAAGTACTTTAGAAACAGAATTTATTGTTTCAACAAAGCTTCCAACGTCGCCAGTTGGCAACACCATACTTTGACTTATGGTGCTAATTTGTGCTGAAAAGTCCGATATATTCGTATTTGTTTTAAAACCTGCCATAACTGTTGATAATTCTTTTAATCCTGATACTACTCTAGCAATATTTGTTGCCATAGTAACAAATACTTCATTAACATTTTGCATATGTACCATGACACCGCCAATATCAGAAAAAAGGTCCATAGCTTCTTTTATATCTGCTTTTTTATCTGCCAATGTTCTTATAGCATCAACAAATTTTGCCATACCAGCTGCAGCTAAAAATATACCGGCTCCTAACAACATTGCTCCAGCACCTATCGCCAACAAAACTAAAGAAGCTACATAGCCGGGTATCGTTAAAGCAGCCATGCCAGCTACAAATAATGCGAAAGTTGCAAGAAACCCAAGTAAATAACCAGAAACTTTAAAAGCTTGATCTCCTAAATTTTTAAATGCTTCTATCAATAATACTATACCCTTTGCTGCAAGCATTATGCCAGCACCAATACCAAGCGCAGCAAGACCAATTGAAACCATTACAGCAGCCAACGCTAATAAAACTATAGTCGCTATTACTAAACCAACGGCAACTTCTGGTGCAGCCGCAGCAGTACCAATAATCTTTAAACCTGCGGCAAAAGCTGTACTAACTGTTGTTATTGTTGCAGCCAAACCAGCGCTTGCAACAGTACTCTGACCTGCAAAAGTTAAAAGACTTGTACCAGCTGTAATTATTGGAGCTATTATAGAAGCAAAAGCTATTCCCATTGTTACAACAACGACAACTATAGCAGCAATTACTCCTATTATACCTCCGCTCATATCATTTAATTCGCTGAATGCGACAACCATCTTTTTTACAAATTCTATGGCCGGTTTTAACCCTATAACAATTTTTGAAAAAACATTTTCTAATTGTTTACCTATTTCAGCTGCTTGTGTCATAGCTTCATTTAACTTTGCTTGAGTGGCTTCAGTCTTCATCTGTTCAATACGCATATCGCTAGTAGATGAATTAAAGTATCTAGCAGCATCACCAGCGTTTTTAAAACCTAGTGTTTGTGCGATACTTTTTTGTGTAGCGCGATCTAAATCTTCAAATTGTTTTCCAGATAAATCAAAACCTTGCTTTATCAAATCTATTCTTTCTTCTTCGGATGCTTGTACAAGTTCAAGAGAATTTAGATAGTTACCTCCTAACATAGAATTTAAAACTGCGGTTTTTTGTGCAGCGTTTTCAAAAGTGTCAAAACCTTCTGCTATAGATACTAAGTCATTTATTGACATACCAAGAGATTTTGCTTGCTTTTCTAAGCTATAAAATACATCAAGCGCTCTTTTACCGTTTGCAGCTAATAGTGGCATAACAGAAGAAAAATCTTTAATCATGGCTGCTGGTGCCATGCCGATTCCCTGTGCTGTTTTAGCCATCGTTTCTAATGTTGCAGATGCATCTTGACCAGCAATATTTAAAGTCTTAGTAAAGATATCAAAAACAGCACCAGATTCTGCAGCACTAACATTTAAATTCTCAAATTTAGCAGCGGTAGCCGATAATTGACTTTGTACTTGCGGTGTTTGATTAGTAAAACTAGCCATACTACCTACTAAAGCACCAGTAGATTTAGTTAAATCAGCGATTCCAATGCCATATTGACTTAAATTCTGAACAGCACTGGCGTCTACCATGTCTTGCGCCAACATACCAGTTGTTCTAGCAAATTGTTCATTTGCACTAACTATACTAAGTAATTGACCTTTAATATTTGAATATATACCAGATAAAGTAAATGTTTTAACAATTTGACTGTTTAAAATATCATTTACAAATGAACGTCCAACTTGAGAAATTTCTTCTTGAGCTTTTTTTTGCAACAAAAGATTATCAAGATTTTTTTTAAGTTCTTTTAATTTATTTTTTTCTGTTTCTACTTGATTATTAGCATTTTTTATTATTTCTTCTTGCGCTACTATTTCTTCACTTGTAGAAGCATATCCTTGATCTTCTAATTCTTTTTTTCTTTTCAATGCCGCTTCCATAATCGGCATTTGTTCACTAGAAATTTTTGTTAAATTTCCTAATTGCTCATTAATTTTGTTATTTGTTTCTGCTATTTGCTGTTTTGTTTTAGCAAAAGCAGAAATAGTTAACTCTAACTCTCCATTTATATTACGATATAAACCAGCAGTATTACCAAGAGATTGATTAATTTTTTCATTTTCAGATAAATTTAATGAATTTAATTCAAGAATCTCTTTAATAATTTTTTTTGTTTTTTCTGCTTGCTCATTTGAAGCAGCTGCAGCATTTGGATCTACGGTGGTTGGAGTCGTTGGAGCCATAATAGTTTACCTGTTAATGATATAATTAGTAAGTAAAAAAAAAGTGAGCAGCATAGCTGCTCACCTAGTTATTTTCTTGAAGCTTTTTTTATTTCATCCGATTCTTTTTTAAGTTGATCGGTTAGTTTTTCAACAAACCACTTTCTTAAACCAACTGGTAAATTGTAGCTTTCAAAAAGACTAAAGCCGCCATAATATTTAAGATAAAAAAATTGTTCATAAATATTTTCTTGGTATTCACTACTTAAACCAAAAAAAGTCTGCTGTCAGCGGAACCTCCATCTCGGTGGAATATTCACATTTAGAACAAGTAAATGTATGATTTAAATCAACATTTGGAATAGTTTTTTGATATGTATTTCTTAGAAATTTAGCATCAACAGCAGGCATAGCATCAATTGCTTTATTTATTATATCTCTATCAATAAGCCCTTGAATACTAACGATCATTAGCTTTAATTGATCTAATAGAATGCTATCGTTAGTGTTATTTAGTTTCTTTTTATTTTCTGATATTCTTATCAATTCTTTTTCATCATAACCATTTAATGCTCTGCAGACAACATTCCATTTTGTATTTGGAAGATCAAAAGAAAAAGTTCCATTATCACTAATGTTTGCAACAACAGCTGTTTCTTCAGAAATTATTTTTTCTAGTTTTTCATTTAAATCAAATGAGTTTTTAACTTTTTCATAACACGATGGGCACGTAACTTGAGTTACATATATATTTCCATAAGCAGATATTCTTGCAGCTACAAGAATAGCATTTCTATCTTCTGTAGTTAAAGTATCTGAATTAATATTTTTATCTAAAACTAGTGATTGTATAAGTTTATCTAATACAACACCTTTTTTTAACAAATTACGAGAAGAAAGTATGTCTTCCTCCTTAGCTGTCATCTGTTTTATTTCTATACTATCCTTTCTATGCAATGGATGATGTTGAGGATAAAACATACCCTTTGAAGGTAGCAAAACAACCTCTGTTGGATTCATAAATTCCAATGGAGCTATTTTGTGTCCTTCAGAATTAATTGATTGTTGTAGGGGATTTGAATCTTGTTTTAATGGATTAGTACCCAATCTGTCTTCATTATTTCTCATTACAACCTACGCTTTCTTATTTATATATCTTTATTAACTACAGTAGCATAATCATATGTTATTGTTAATGATACATCTACGAATTCATCACTAGCATAATCTAGTTTACCATAATCTATGTTAGAAATAAAAGGATTAATTAAAGACCAAGTTTCTAAAATATTACCATTTTCATCAATTTGTATTAATTCTAATTTAGAACCAAAAGGTAAAGATGAAAAAGTTTTTGATAAACCGGGATTTAATATTTCTGATGTTTCTCCAGCCTGTGGTTGATTATTGGGCTGATAACCTCCAACAGCAATTATTAAGTTTTGTAATACACTAGATAGAGATAAATTACCCTTTCTACTAACCACAGAAGCAAATTTAACGTTTATTGGTTTCCACTTTAAAATACCGGGATATTTATGAACGTTATTTAATAATGTATGCTCGGTAACATTAATATCAAAGGATGGTTTATCGCATGATTTAAGCGCAAATTGCGATGAATCTAAACCATTATCAGTAAAATTAATGTACCACCTATACTGTCTTAATGGTTCAGGTAAAAAACTATTATTCCAAAAAGACATATTTAACCATTATTAGTTTGATGTAGGTTCGGCTACTTCATCTAAACTAGCGCCGGGAGAAGTGCCATTACCATCTGCGGAGCTTTGTTTTAATTGAGCGCTATCATATCTAATGGTACATTGAATATCCACTATTTCTTCGCTTGCATAGTCAAGAGCACCAAACTGTACGCTAGTAAAGAATGGTTTTTTTAGAAGCCATTCTTCAATTGGCTTACCATCAGAGCTAATCTGAATTATGGATATAGTATCACCAAGCGCTTTATTAAATTTTGGTTTACTAATGGTTCTATCCTCGCTATAGCTTGCTGGATATTGATAACCTGCGCCCAATAAAACATTATATAAAACATCATCTACAGATGGCTTAAGAGTAGCAGCAATTGTCATATTAATGCTTTCCCACTCAAGACGACCGGGATAGTAATAAAAATGATTAAGGTATTTATGAGTTATTTCTGCAACTTTTGCTTTTGGTTTGTCAACCTTTTTTAATGCATATCTAACACTATCAATTGAACTGTTATTAGATGTAGATACTGGACCACCGGCAGTATTGCCACCGAATACCATATACCATCTAAACTGTCTTAAAGGTTCTGCACCTGTATTCCAAAAACCCATTTATTTTTTCTCCTATGCTATTATACTATATAGTATGTATTTAAAATTAATCTTCAAAACTTGCACCAGTAGGAGCAATTACGAAATCTATTGCTATATATTCGATTGCGCGAGCTGGCTTTAACAATACTTTAGCATAAACAACATTTCTATCAATTAAATCAGGAGTAGTAGTAGTTTCATCTAATACTAATCTATAATCAGTTAAACCAAAACCAGCTTTTACACTAGCTAAGAACGGTTCTGCTTGATTCAAGAAACGTTTCCAAGTAACTTGAGTGTTTTGATCAAACAAAACAGTAGCAGCAAATCTGCTGATTTCTTTTTTAACATAGATCATCAAACGACGAACATTAATGCGGTCAAGGGCGCTTGGTGTTACTTGTAAAGTCTTTTGACCAAATATTACAATTCCTTCTGCGGGGAATGTTGCAATAGGATTAATGTTAGCATCGTAAAGTGTATCACGATCTTTAGAGGTTAATCTAAGAGCAGTTTGCAATACTGGTATACCAGCTGCACCGTTTGATAAACCACCGCGATTAAACCCTGCTGGTGCAAACCATAGCTCTGTAGAACGTTGTGCGCTTGAGAATGTGCCCAAGGCTGCAATAGAAGGTGGTAACCAAACTTTATTACCAGTAGCAGTATCTTGTGCTAATACCCAAGGGAAGAAGGCACAACCATAGCTGCTATTAATAGATCTTTGTTTTAAGTTACTTACAACAGTGCTAACCAATGGCTTAATACGAGGTGTTTCTGGGTCATAATCACCTTTAAGATCGATTATTGCTAATGCATCACCACGGGCTTCGCACTTTTCTAACATTAGGGATGTTAAACCTTCATTTTCAATACCGGGAGCAGTAAGTAGGTTCATTTCTACTACCTCTGGATCTGCAACACTCTCTATAGCTACTTTAATGCTATTATAGGCGTAGTTATTAATGTCTGTAGCGCCAGTTGGCAATTTGCGTTTGCAGAATGGATCTTTTTCTACTATGTCAACACCATCTGAACCACCAACTAATGGTAACACAAACTTATTAAATTTATTCAATACAGCATTAGATAAGCTATAAGAAGAACTGACAGCAGTTAAAGCTGAACCGGAATATCTATTACCTTCTGCCCAAGCAGCGTATTGATCATTAGAGCCAGTTAGTTTTACATCATCCAAACTAAACATAAATGAATATTTAGATGTGGTAGAGGGTGCTGATGGGAAATTTACATGTTTTTCTTTTAATAGATCACGTAAATCTTCGTTGTATCTTCTTGTATCAGAAACGTTTGTTTTTAAACCCCAATAAATATCTAACAATGAAGGAGAAAGACTTTCTTGGCTAGATTCTAACAAAGGAATTTTTGGTAATGCAAAACTAGCAGTATAAGCATTATTACCAGTAACGGCAGTATTAATGAAACCAAATGCAGCAACATTAGAACCGTTATTACCGGCAACTGGTGAAACGTTATATTGTATTGGACCATAGAAACCAAATGGTAATAACGCTTGATCTAACAATCCAGCTTCTAAGTCAGCGTTTAATTCAATGCGTATATACTTGGAAAGATTATTGTATGTTCCATATTCTACAAATGCTTTTTTAGTATAATCCCAAGTGGTATATTTATCACCAATACGTTTTGTTATAAAGTTTGGAGAATTAGCGTCAAGAGACAAACCAGTAAATCTTTCAACATATACTGGTGAATTGTCTCTATCATCTATTTTTCTAATGCCTAATGTAAATGTACCATATTTATAAAACAAGTTTGGTGATTCTTTGACATCTTCAATAACTATCTTTAAGTTTTGTGCATTCCATTCACCTTCAGATAGTGCCTTTACTTTAAATAATTTTTGTACAGGGTATTCGCCAGTGCTGCTAGCAACGAATGACGAACTTAATCCAGTATGTTGCGAGACAACCCAACCACTTTCGGCAGTGGTAGCACCTTGTTTGTGATCAGAGAACTCTACGCTGCCAGTAACTAATTTAACTATAATACCAGCAACATTACTGGTAGTGTAGTTATTTAAGTTTTCTTTTACCCAAGTATAATAGGTATCACCTAAGAAATAATTTTTTACATTAGAACTTAAATTAGAGTTAGTAGCAACAGGGTTTGTATTTAATACACTACGGATATATCTCTTTTCACCTTCAGCGAAATTAATACTAGCGGTTTCGCTTTGTTGTGGATGAATTCTAAATTGTAAGTTTGGACCTTCCGCTCTAATCCAATTACCAACTACGTTAGTTAATTCAGATGTTCCATTTAAAGGTAAGCCACTAAGACCAACAGAATTTGTAGAGTAAATTATTGCAGCTAATGCGGCGCTGGCAGTGCCATTAGTTACAAAGCTATTTGTAGAGCTTTGTGAAATATCCATTACAAACAAACCATAAGCATCGCCGTGTTCCCAACCAGCCTTACCATCTGTATCACGATTGTCGTTTTCAAAACCACCTAAACGAACAAATGTTACAGGATTAGAGTTTCTTAAGTAAGCTTGTGCGGCATAGGCACCATAAGTAGCACCCAAACGATTGCCTTCGCGCCAAACATCGCCTACTTGTCCACCAGCTACTGGTTCACCAAATACTTCAACAAAGTCTGAGTAACTTTGTACTTGTACTGGACGCATTATTGGTCCACGTAGAGAACGACCAATGATTACTGGTCCCATAGCTGCTGGTAATACTGGCAACTGTGAATTATCTATTTCATTTACAAATACGCCGGGGGATACAAATCTAAACTTGGACACTGACATTCTCTAATTCTCCTTTGGGAGTCTACAAAAAATTGTAGTCTAAATACTTATTATAAATAGTAGTTCTTTTTTTGAAAATACTATAATTATTGTTTTTATTTGGAGTTAAATACACTTTCACGCGCTCTAATACATTTAGCAGAAATCTCAAATAAATTATCGACTTGACCAAATAATAATTTTTCATCAATTGTATTAACTATCTCATAAAACTCTTTACCATACAGCACATAATCACCTATTCTTACATATAAATCTTGATCTTCGGTTAATCTGCGTTTATGAAAGTGAATAGTTAAAGAATTAACGCGATCAACTCCAAAAACATCAGTAGTAACTTTTGTTTTTTCCCAATTTATAAGTGCTTGAACTTTTACTGGATTTAAAAAAGTTTTTTTAATTGATTCACCATATAAATTATATTCTGTATACTCACGACTTATTGGATAGTAAACAATAGTTTGACCTATTACTCGCTCAATTAACTCATCATTTACTTGTTTTACAAGATCTCTTTCTTTTTGTCCAAGAAAGAGAGGTGGTGGAGGGGCTTCTGGTTGAGTAGAGATATTCTCTTCTTCTGGTGTTTTTGTTTTTTTATTTCTTGGCATTTATCTATCCAACATAAATAATATTAGGATTAAATGCTTGAGTTTTAGAAGCATCATCCATCATTTTTGCACTATCTTCACCAATTTTCACATAAGTCATTTCTGCTAACTGTGTTTTTAATTCTTCACGTAATTCTTTTTGTTCTTCCTTGCCTTCACTTATTAATTTATCGCCATTTAATGTAACATTTTCACCGGGAATAGGTATAGTTGCAAACTTGCTTCTAACTTGTCCTAGCATTTCTTTACAAAGAGCTAAACAAAAACGACGAATCCATTGTTTACCAATGCTATTAATTTTATCATATGCAATATTCTGAAATGGTAAAGTATTCATGTTGTTTACACCATAAACACCGCTATCTATTGTGCTACCATCTGAATTCTTTGTATTTTCACTCCAAGCATCTGAAGAAACACTAAAGTCAAACCAAAATGATGAAGGTGAGGAAGCATTAGGAACAGGGAATATTCTTACTTTATTATTTCTTATTTGATATGACCAATCGCTAACGCGAGTTTTTATTGCATCTTCATAAGCCATAGCTTGTAATTTATTTTGCCATGCTGGAATGATTTCAAATGTGCTATCGTCGGCATATTGACCATATGTAGATAAATTACCAACTACATTAAGACCACCAAAATAACCATAAAAATTCCAAGAAGCACCAATTGTTTTATAATAAACTTTGTGTATATTAATTCTTTTACCTTTTAAATCCCAACCATTTAATGCGGCTGATGCAGATACAGCGGCTTGTAGATCATAATCTTGAATGTCTGGCTGTGGAGCAAAAGATGCAGAATATATTGGCTCATTGCTGTTTAATGATGCAACGGTATTAACGCCCATAGCAATATTTTTAGCATATGTAAATTGCATTTTTGGAAATGCTAAATTTGCATTTAAAACATCATCTTTGTTGCTACCAGTTAATTGACCGTCGCTATTAAAAGAACCTGTGCTTTGTCCTAAAGCAAAAGGTAGAGCATTTTTTGATTGATGTAAATTAATTAAATAAGAATATTCTAAACATGCCTCTTCATAAGCTGTATGCACTTGATTTTCTACTAATTCTATATCTATAACATCTCCACCAAGTTTTTTATAAACAAATGCAACCTGTTCAGCAGAACCTGTTTTATAAGAATTTATCTGTTCATTGGTCCAATAATTAGATGATATATAAACTGAAAAAGGCAAATTACCAGAAACAACGTTTGCCGTATTACCTGTAACTGGTAATATAACTTTACTAGATTTTGACGCTGGAGAAAACGTTGGTAGAGCCATTAAAATAATTCCTCACGAATATAATAAGTAGTTTTATTTATTAGCTTTTTACAAATAAAAAACCCCTGCAACTACAGGTTGCAGG